>BNJU01001512.1_pt1 | contig 57014 bp, 68 predicted proteins | sample 8539281 | NCBI WGS metagenome assembly BNJU01 (sample SAMD00202456, study PRJDB9452) | human saliva metagenome | isolation source: human saliva | place: Japan
TAATTCTTGCTTTCCCACGTAATTTTGATTTTACAAAGTTCACCAAAAGATACTCCAGTATTTAAGATATTTATCGAAAGATACTCCAGTTTCAGATATCATTTTCATTTGTTGGAAAGCTTTTTCCTTACTTTTGCTCTACAACTCTATAGGAATTAAATATACCAAACCATTTTCTTATTAACTCTTGCATAGATGTCACAATCTTCTTTTTGTAATACGTCTGCCTATTTGTTTCTCTCATAGGTATAATCGTTCCTTGTCCACCTCTTGCGCGATCTTTAAAATAAATTGTGTACCACTAATCCCTTTTACTTGAACTCTCAGTGTTTCGCTATATGCCCTAACAATTGCATCGTATCTGAAGTTCTAACATCAACATTTGAACTATCAAATCCTGCTAATATAGCCCCTTGCAATAAACAAAATTGAGCAGAATCTCCTGCATTATGGATGTCATTGTACCAGTATCTACAGAACTAAGATTAGTACTGAAAACCATCAGATAGTATTAACAGGAATAGAGATATGATTGATTTCAGAGGCGTTTTTCCAAAATTTTTGTTTCTATCTAATGAGAAATCAAGTTTGACTAATAGCGATTCTGACGACTTCAGATAATGAGTCTAAGAACTTTCATTACACTTCTCTTTAATTATGTTTGCTAGATTCAAGATAATCTTCAACATGTATACAACACTTTTTCTATTGCAATTTTGGGAATTCGACTTTTTATAAAATTCTCATTTTTAAAATCTTCCAGAGTTGTTTCTTTTCAAAATTTGTCAAAGTATCAAAATTTCTTTTTAAGATATCGAATAATTTCATCTTTATTCAAAACAGAAATGTTGTTATGTAAGAGAATAATGTCTTTTACGTATGTCATGTCTTCTCAGGCCCATTTTATTATACTCCATATATTAAACAACTGCATCAGGAGAATAATTGATATCATTCATCAAATTTATTTTTAAGGCAATTAAGGTTGATTATATTAAATATTAATAGGTAAATTAATTTTGTGTAACTTCTTCATCTCATCAATACGATGCTACGGTCGCATCATATTTAGCTTTGGTGAGTCGGCTTGTTTGTCGCGTTCTTTTTGGACGACTTCTGGTTTGGCATTGGCTACGAAGCGTTCGTTAGAAAACTTCTTACCAGACCATGTCCAGTTCTTTTTGCCATTTAGCGAGTTCCTTGTCGAGACAGGCGAGTTCTTCTTCGACATTGAGGAGGGTCTGCGAGTGGCAGGTAGATTTCTGCTCCTGTGATGACGCTTGACATTGCAGAGTTCAGGTGCAGGGATGTTTGATGCGATTTCCAAGTGTTCTGGATTTGTGAAGCGTTTGATGTGAGTTAACGTTGCTGTTAAAAGGCTTCCAAAGTCACTATCACTTCGTCTTAACAAGGATGGTGATAGGCCTTGGGCAACGTTCACTTCTGCACGCGCATTACGAACAGCACGGATCAAGTCTTTGGAGACTTTCGACGCCAGTGTGGGTACTGCGAGGTCTTCAGAGCTGGGTTGACAGTTGGATGCTGCTGTAACGATAGACCTTCTGAGATTTGTCCGAGATTTCCTCTGTCACGAATGGCATGATTGGGTGCAGGAGACGAAGGATCTTGTCAAGGTATAGAGGAGAACAGAACGTGTGATGACTTTCTCTTCTTCATTATCGCTATAAAGGACTTCCCGTAGTCAACTCAACGTACCAGTCCGCAAACTCGTCCCAGATGAAGTTGTAGAGGATGTCACATCACACCAAATTCAAATTATCAAGAGTTAGCCGTTGACTTTTTCCGATGGTTTCATTGAGGTTGTGGAGAATCCAGCGGTCAGTGACGTTTCCAGCTTCCTTGTGACCACTTTTTCCACATTGAGCGTAGCTTGCTCAAGGGTCAAACCTTCATTGTTCATGAGGATGTGGCGAGAGATGTTCCCAGATCTTGTTAATGAAGTTCCATAGAGCATCCATTTTTCTCGTAAGAAAGCGCACGTCTTGACCCTGGTGCAGAACCGTTTGAAAAGGAACCAACGAAGAGCATCGGCACCGTACTTTCTCAATGACATCCATTGGGTCAATCCCGTTACAAGAGATTTCGACATCTTGCGTCCTTGCTCGTCACGAATAAGGACCGTGGATCAAGGACGTTTTTGGAATGGCTGACGTCCTGTAAATTCAATGATTGGAAAGATCATACGAGATACAGAGAAGATGATGTCGTAACCTGTTACCAAGGTTGAAGTTGGGAAGTAACGTTTGAAGTCTTCTGAGTCGACATCAGGCCAGCCCATGGTTGAGAATGGCCAGAGGGCAGAACTGAACCACATGTCAAGACGTCTTCGTCCTGGGTCCATCACGTCACCTTCTGGAACTTCTTCGCCGACATACATTTCACCCTCAGCATTGTACCAAGCAGAGGTTTGGTGGCCCACCAGAGCTGACGAGAGATTACGAGTCGTGGACATTTCCATCCATTGGAGGAAGGTATCGTTGAGCAGGGTGGGATAGAATTCTACCTTGTCCTCTGTGTCTTGGTTGGCAATGGCATTTCTTGTGAATTGGTCCATCTTGACGAACCATTGCGTGAACAAGCGTGGTTTCAACCCCACAACACCTGTACGCTCTGAGATGACCAACACTGTGGACACGTTTTTCGATTTTACGAGGGCACCGATTTCTTCCAACTTAGCAACGACTGCCTTACGTGACTTCAAAACGGTCCATGCCCGCAAATTCGAAGGCCAAGTCATTCATGGTTCCGTCATCATTCATGACGTTGACTTGTAGCAAGTTGCGCGTTGACCAACAAAAAGTCGTTTCGGATCGTGGGCAGGAGTAGTTTTCACTGACCGAGTACCAAACTCAGGATCTGCGTGTTCATCTCCAACGATTGGGATGAGTTTATTAGCGATGGAAGGACGACATTTTTACCGATCAAGTGCCTTGTAGCGTGGGTCTTCTGGATTGACCGCAACAGCTACGTCTCCCAAACATAGTCTCTGGACGAGTTGTCCGCAGCTTCAAGGGCGCATGAGCCATCTTCTAGCATGTGGTTCATGTGGTGAGGCACCTTCGACGTCATATGAATCACCTCGATATCAGAAAGGGCTGTACAGTGCTGGGTCCCAGTTGATGATAAATTCACCACGGTAGATCAGCCTTTCTTGTAAAGGGTCCACAAAGACCTTGCGAACCGCTTTTGACAAACCTTCGTCAAGGTGAAACGCTCACGAGAGTAGTCTACAGAGGTCCATCTTGCCCCATTGTTCTTTTGATGAGTATGTGGCATATTCGTCTTTCCATTCCCATACTTTCTCGAGAATTTCTCGACCAAGGTCAGCAACGGCTGATGCCCTCGCCACGCAAAGCGCTCCCTCAACCTTAGCCTGAGTTGCAATCCAGCGTGGTCCATCCCTGAAGCCAAAAGCGCATCAAAGCCTTGCATGCGTTTTTGACGGATAATGATATCTTGCAAAGTTGTATCTCAAGCGTGACCAGGTGAAGTTTCCCAGTTACGTTTGGTGGTGGAATCACGATTGAATAAGAGCTTAGCCTTTTTATCCTTGAAGACTTGAAAACATCTTCATCAAGCCATTTTGGTACTGACCAGCCTCAACCTCCAGCTGGATTGTATTTAGGTGAAAGTTCTTTAGACATGTGTGGTCCTTTCTAGTTTATATCTTGATAAAAAATTGGTATGTGAAGATAGGCACTGATTCAACTCATCTTGTTTTCTCATTATCTTCATAATCTCATTTTGTATCAAGTCTGAGTATAATTTTTGAGTTCAGTTCTAAATTTTCCTCGCATACTCCTGGATGGCTTTTTGAGTCTGCTTGTTTCTTGAAATACTTCCTTTTCCTTCTAAAATTTCGTACTCATTAAAAAGATGAAAAGCAGAATCAATACTATCTGCCAATCTCTTGCATTGTAAAGTATTGACGCTCAATCAAACCCTCGATATAATCAAAATATGGTACTGTAACAGTTCGCTCTGGTTGTCGAATTTCTTTTTCTTGCAAATAATTTTTGGCTCGAGTTACATCTGATTTGAGAACTCGTCCATCAGGTGCATTCTTCAAGTAGTTAATCCCATTTTTCTTTTACCTAGCATCGGCTTGCTGATAGATAATTTCTAGACCCGTACTTCCAGTCAGTGCATAATAGATTTATTTTGCACCATAGCATAGAAGTTTTTTAGTAATATCTGGGTTTCTATCGTAATCTATGGACATTCAGCAAAAGATATCCGTAATTTGTTGATAAATTCAGCGCTCATACAGAACGAATAGGGCGAATTCGTTCTAAAGAGTTCCCGAAAATAATCTTGTCAGAAAACTGTCTTGTCCTTGTTTCAAGCGTTCATCATCTAAAACAAAAACCTTTGATGATAAATTCTTTCAAAGTCTTGAGTGGTCCAAATTCTAGATTGAGGTGGCACTTGCTGGAATTTACGATAGCCAACTGAAATGATAGCGTCAGATTGTAATATTCAAGTTCACGCCGAGACAGTTCTATTTCCTCTTGTTGAACCTGTGCAAATTTTGCACAAGTTGAGCTGTATCAACTCACCACTATCATAAATGTTTTTAAGTGCTTTTGAATGACACTTCGTTCAACTCAAAAGAGCTCTGCAAAGACTTTTGTAGGTCAGCAAGATTTTCATCTTGTAAAGAATATCTAGCTGACGATCGCCATTGGGTGTAGTATACAGGATAGAGTAGAAATTTCATTCAAGCCAATTCCACCTCCTCCCTTCAATAAACAGTACTTCTCGTTCTTAAACTTTGCATACCGTTTTCTTTCAGTTTTTGAACGATTGCGGAGACAATTCCTTCAAAGCGAGAACTTCTTTTTCAGTCCATTTTTGAAATCTGTAGACCTACAGATCCCATTTTCAACAAGATGTGAACAAGATCCATCCAGGTTCCTTCGATTTTTCCTCGCTCATAAAAGGAGTACCAGTCGTTTACCTCGGATAAAGTTTTTATCATACTGGAATGATTCGAAAATACTGGTTTGCGACGGAACTATCTTGGCCTCGTTTGTTAGAAATTTTTGTTAAAATAATATTTTCTAGTAAATAATCAAAACCAGAGGGTACAGAAACTAGCAGCATCAGATTCAATTGAATTTGGACAACGAACATTCTTGGTCTTCGATATCTATAACTTTTGAGTGCCAATCTTCCTCTATAAAGATTCAACAGCTTCATCAGTGATTTCCACTAATTTTTGCCAAATAGCTGACTAGCTTCCTCAATTTTTCCTTGAGAAAAGCAGAGATGATGGCACGAATAAGAATGAGTATCGTCCGTTTTCCCGTTATTTAATTCTTCGCGGTAGAAGCGCTCAACCTTTAGTTCCTGACCGAGTAATATGATTTCAAAAGGAAAGCATACAGAAGACAAAAGTTAGGGAGGAAAAACGTTCTGGTCAGCTTTTACTCAAATATGAATTAATCAATTCTAAAGCCTTATAATTTAAGTTCTCCGTCATATAATATTCAATCAGAAAATATAAAACGGAGACAGGATAGGGCGTGCTTCAAAAATAATTCCAACTATTGTATCCGTTCATTTTTCCATTTTTCTAAAACTAGAACTTCAAAATCAATACTTTTTAAAAGCTTGGCAAATCAAATCTTCAACTTCAGATAGAATAGGTGGAAATCACGACAAAATAATCTGGATTGATAAAACTTGCTTTAACAGTTTATTTCGCTTCTGTGTATTCGGGTATGCATGAGCTGCTCTAAATAAGCTATGATCTTCCATGCCAGTCAAAAATTCCATTTTTCAGTTGGTAATTGATTAGCTGAACATCTGGATACTCTCCGTGTTCATCAACATATTGCATCACTGCTGTGTATAGTTCATCAGAAATTTTGAATGGTCCGACGTTCTACAAAAAGTTGGATTTTTGGCCATGATTTCTGTCCAACGACCTCTTCTTCAGAAATAACTTTGATATCCAACTTTTGCTGACGTTTTAATTCTTTTTCTATTTTTCTTTTTAGCCATCTATTTTTCTCTCTAACTCATTCTTCAATGAATCTATCTCGACTGCCAGATACAAGCATTAATGGGAAAAACCACTTTCTCAGCGATTCGTTGACACAGGTTGTGTATCAAGCGTGACCGAGTGAGTTTTCTAGTTGCGTTTGGTGGTGAAAATCGTGATCAAAAAGTTTTGAGACTTTTGAGCTCCTTGAGTCTTGAGAACATCTTCTTGAAGTTGTTTTGTTAACGACCAACCTAAAAGATAGGATAGGGGGTGTTTGGGTGGAATTGTTTAGACATGTGTTTTACTACTTATTATTCAAACTTAATAAGACCGATTTCTTCAAAAGTAATTTCAGTTTTCCACCTCTTCTTCTGATATACCTGTATTTAAGGTCGCATTTTTGTATTAGTAATGGAATTGTTACTTGTTGTCCATGTTGCATTTTGACTCCAGATAGTCTACCTGGTTTTCCTTTCAACCGTCCTTCTGAAATAAGGAACTGTTTCTCTAAACATTTTGAATACTCTATATAGTAATCAGCAACTGTTTCGGAAGCATTGATCTATCATTCAGGTAAATCAACATGTACCATCCAGCATTGATTGTCAATGGTTCATCGTTCATATTTGGTTTTTAGATGAGTCATCTCTTTTTGAAATTTTCAATCTTTCCACTCCAAATAGTCTTTCTAAATCCTTTTTGGATAATTTTTTCGAAAGGCATCAGAAAGTGCTTCGTCAGTTTTATACAGATTTTCAACGTTTCCTCCAAATATGTTAATTGACTCTTCAATTGCCAACCGCTTTTCGAGACGATCCAAACAATATATAGAAAAGTCTTTTGTGATAGATCGTAATCTGTTTTTATAAATCAAACAATACTATTATATAATTCAAATAATTCAATTAATTCATCAAAAACTAGATTATTATTAAAGATTTGATCACAATGGATCGTAAATAGTTTGTTTTTCTGACTCGTTGACACGATCAAAGGTACCCATTTTTGAATAGATAATTTGAGGCCATTTTTCCATAGTGATACTTCTAGATGATTTTTGTTTTTGATTTATCAATTTTCGGATATAATCTATCTTTTGACTTAAAAATATTCTTCTATCTTAATTTGAATATTACTGATGATGTTCAAATCAACAGAAAGAAGTGCATTTTGATCTGTTAGTATACTCTGCTATATCATTCGTGGTTCATAATCTTCAGCTGTTTGAAAAATTCTAACAAGTACTTCTGATGCTAGCTAATTTCTCCCACATCAAAAATTATCATCATAAGATTTATAAATGGTCCTTAAGTTTGTCCACCGTTTACAATTTGAGAAATCCATCTGAAGCGCATTTAAATCCTCCATATCATTTCATCTGCATCAATTCGTTTTGTAGTTATGGTAATTCCATTAAACATGAAAATCTGTGAGGGATTTTCTTTCAAAGTGTTGTATAATATGTTTTTATTAAACTTAGTTTCACTAGATACCCTCAGAACATTATCATAAAGTAGACAGACATCTAACTTTTATAGTTTCTAAGACGTTATAGTTTTCTAAAAGGTATTGTTCTTTTTTAGATGGTCTGATCACAAGTTATTCTTAGTAAAGTTATCAAAGCATCTTCACTAGGTATGATTGTGAAGATGAAAACAAATTATCAACTTTATATGTTAGGACAGCGTCAGGGGTCCGTTACAAAAAGTGGCTTTTTATCATCAGGACTATCAGAAATGTATTCTATAATTTCATTGAGTGCTAGCACAATCTTTTACTCTACTAATGTTTTGTAAAAGAGACTACTTCATTTTTATTAATATCCAGTTTATTATTTTCCATTAGAAACAAACGAAATAGTGTGATTTTCCCATAGGTCTGTTGATTTTGTTTCTCAATAATCTTTTGGATTACTTCGCCAGTTGTAGTATCTGTATTTTGCGTGTTTTCAGTGTATATGGATTGATAAATTTGAGGTATCATTCAACATGTTAATTTCTTGAAAGAATCAGTTAAAATTTCTTTGTTCTATATTTAAAATTAAATAAAATATTCGTTTATTATCTTATCAATAAAATAGCATCAATTCCTAAATCGTTGTTCCTAGCTTAAATACTTTTTCTAAATTCTGTATCTATAGTTAGTTCTTTCAATGTATCAATGTCAGTTATTTTCTGTTATACATGATAAAATATAAACGGATAAAAACCTAATCGACTCTTTTTGATTGTCGTCAATATCTAATACCTCTAGTCTGTCAAAAATATTTTTGGAAATATTTTCTCAATTTATAATCATTTAATGTTGCCATAAACTTCTCCTCTTTGCTCAAAATATAAAACATCATTTTATCTTAAGTTTTAGTATATTTTTCAGTTAAGTTAATCAGTAACTATTTATATACCATACCTTATCTTCCAGTTCCCCACTCACTCCTCAGCAATCCGTATCTCAAATCATCACAACGATTGCCCTTGAGACATCTTTCCGGTCTCTTATCCGAGCTTCGAGGTAAAGCCAAATCTTCTCAGCGACTCGTTGACTTTTGAAGATTTGTAGCCAAAAGCATGACAATTCTATCTTGTGAGGTCCCAATTCTTTACAAGCTAAATCAATCAAAGGCACGTGCTGCTTCGGGCACATAGCCTCAGCTTCAATAGTCTGGGTGCAAGGTATAGCCAATTTCCAGCACATCATCTTCGTGGCGATGGTTGAAATCAACAGAACCGATCACTTTATCAGTCCCCTTGACCACAATGCCATAACCAGCTGGGAGATTGTCTTTTTGATTGCGCTCGGGGAGGATATGCTCTAGATAGTAAATCTCATCTTCCAAGGTCTTGACGGGTGGAAATCCTGCTGGGTAAGAGACTTCTGGACGACTGGCAAAATCAAAGATATCTTCGGCATCCGCCACTGTTCGGACTCGTAAAAGAAGACGTTCTGTTTCGATTTGTTCTGGTAATTCAGCTCTTGTCATTCTTCTTCCTCGCTTTCTTGATGAAGCTTCCCATGGGGTCGACTCGGTCATCTAGATAGCGATAGACACGCTTATGACCATCACCCATAAAGTAAGTCGGTGCAAAGCGGTCATTTTTAAAATGGCCCTTGTCATCCAAGAGTCCTGGATCAGCCAGTCGTTCAATAATCTTAGCAAAGATATGGCAGATACCGTCTTCCTCAATAATCCGATCTACCTGTGACAGTCCAAAACGACTGGACAAGCCTCAAAATTAGGGCCTGAGTCAGCTCAGAAATCTCGTGCCAGTCAAGCCCTAGGTGTTTTAACTTTTCCGATGGCTGATAAAGCCAGCCTGCTCCATTTCGAGCATGAAGTTTTTCATCAGGGATGTTTGACGGTGAACTGTTGATAATGCTTAATCTGGTCAGCGACATTTTTCCTCAGCGCCAACACCGATGACCAGCCGATCTCCCAGGCTATAAGAGGACTGCAGGTTGTGATATTGTGCCCAAAAGTTCTGGTCCTGATCTCCCAAGATGAAGATTGGAAAACCATAGTAGAGTTTACTGGTGTTTAAAAGATTGTTTCATGACAACCTCCTTTGGCTAGGGGTGTATCGTCCCTGCCATCAATCTGACAGGGACGAATGTGTTATCCGCGGTACCACCATTTCAGGCGAATGCCCAGCAACTTTAATCTTTCTTGTTTCTCTTTTAGACGTCGTTAGCTGCTTTGGCGTACTTGAGTACAGCTTGCAACTCAGCGCTGGTCCTAAAAGGAAACAAAAGAGTTCATATTTCAATTTTTAATTTCATCCATTAGCAACCAGTTTGTGACACATTTGTGGACTTCTCAGCACCGCCACTTTCTGTAAAATGTGGGACTCAAAACACCTCTAATGGCTTTATTTTAACAAGTTTTTGACGGAAAAAGCGAGGAACAAGAAAGATTACTTGAACTTGATGCCGTTTTTCTTTTAATTTCTTGATCGTAGCTGGACCGATTCCTTTCAAGGCAAGGAGTTCTCTGTCCAGTTTTTTGAAGTCAACTGCAGACTTTGATGCCTTCATCGTAGAAAGTCTTGGCTGCAGTCAACTGAAAGTCCCCCTAAGTTAGCAGCGAAATCTTCTACAGAGTAGCAACTTTTTGTGCTTGTTCTTTAGTTTGCTTCTACAGTTTTTCAACCTTCTTGAGAGACAGCTTTGCCATCACTTCGCTTTTTTCAGCATGTTTTCACGACTTTCTTTGTTTCTTCGATAACCTTTGTTTACAGTATTTGAAAAGCACCTGAGCGACGAAGGCTGTTTCTCAATTGTTTTTACGTTGGAGTGTCTTTGACATGATAAAAAATCCTTTCAATAAATCCTGTGATTGAACAAGGATTGAATCTCTATGGTTTTATTGTATCAACTTTCTTTAGGAGTTGCAGGCTTGATATACTGGAGATGCAGGATATATATGGAAAATTTCTTAGAATAATGGATGATAATAAAGAAGAAAAAGTGAAAAATATGGTATAATGAAATGATAGATTTTTGAATAGGAATACAATCATGTTTGGATTTTTAAAAAGATAAAGCAATAGAAACCCCACAATGGTGCCAGATCACATCGAGTGTGATCATGGATGGGAATGGCCGTTGGGCTAAAAACGGATGCAACCGAGGAGTCTTTGGCCATAAGGCTGGAATGGATGCTTTAAGAAGGTAGCGATTACTCGCTGGCAATATGGGACGTCAAAAGCCTTGACAGTCTATGCCTTTTCAACTGAAAACTGGACCCGTCCAGATCAGGAAGTCAAATTTATCATGAACTTACCTGTTGAATTTTTATGATGAAAGTATGTCCCCAGTGCACCAAAAACATGAAGATTCAAATGATTGGGGAGCTGATCGTTTGCCGAAGCAGACTTTTGATGCCTTGAGAAAAGGCGAAGAAACTGACTAAGTTAAATACAGGTTGATTCTCAATTTTGCCTCAATTATAGCGGACGAGCTGAGATTACACAAGCTGTCAAGCTGATTGCTGCAGGATGTTTTAGATGCTAAAATCAACCCTGGTGGTATCACAGAAGAGTTGATTGGAGAATACCTGCTTACAGGGGCGTTTGCATAAAACTTGCGTGACCCGGACTTAATTATCCGAACTAGTGGGAGCTTCGTTTGGGTAATTTCTTGCCTTGGCAGGTGACTATAGCGAGCTCTATTTCACGGATGTCTTGTGGCCTGACTTTGATGAGGAAGCCTTGAAAAGAAGCTATCATCGAGTACAATCGTCACCAACCGTCGCTTTGGAGGGTGTAGGAGATATTATGATAAAGAGTTTACAAAAGAGAACTCTCTTTGCTATCTTAGCCTATAACTATCTTTATACCAATCTTAGCGATTGAGGGGATTATGGCTCGAGATTGTCATGGGACTTGTGGCTATGTTGGGAGTCCATGAGTTGCTTCGATGAAGGGTTAAATACCATGACACCTGAAGGACTCTTGACCTTACTAGCAACCTTTTTCTAACCATTCCCTTGGAAAATGTACTTGAAGTTTTTTACCTGTGGATGGGAACGTTGTTGCTTATAGTGTCGTGATTCTCATTTTGCTGGGGAGCAACGCGGTTTTTAGCAAGAACTGTACCATTGAGGATGCTGTTTTTCCGTTGCCATGAGTTTTTATGTTGGCTTTGGCTTTAATGCTTTGGTCTGATGCTCGATTGCAGGTTTGGATAAGGCTCTTTTGGGACTGTGTATGGTTTTGGGCAACTGATAGTGGTGCTTATCTGGTAGGGATGAAGTTTGGTGAAAGAGAAAACTGGCTCGAGGTTTCCCCTAACAAGACCATAGAGGTGCTATAGGAGGTATCTTGGGCACTTTATGCTAGTGACTTTGATCTTTATGCTAGTTGATAGCACTGTCGCTTTACCTATGGGATTTACAAAATGATGGTCTTTTGCTATTTTTCTTTTAGTCTAGCTGGTCAGTTGGGGTTTGATCGAAAGTGCTATGAAAACGTTACTTTGGTGTCAAAGATTCAGGCAAGTTTATCCCTGGTCGTCATGGTGGGGTACTGGATCGTTTTGACTGTATGCTAGTCGTTTTCCTATTATGCATCTCTTTGGCTTATTTTGAGAAGGTAAATAGAAAATTAAATAGATAGGATTACTAACCTTTATCCTTGTTTTGGGATTATCGTGGTAGTTCACGAGTTCGGGCATTTTACTTTGCTAAAGAGTCCGGGATTTTTAGTTCGTGAATTTGCCATCGGTATGGGGCCAAAATCTTTGCCCACATCGGAAAAAGATGGGACTGCTTATACTATCGTCTCCTGCCACTGGGTGGTTACGTTCAGTATGGCAGGTTGGGGTGAAGACTACGACAGAGATTAGAGACTGGAACCCTGGGAGTCTAACATTGGCGCGGATGGTAAGGTCAAGCGTATCAATCTCTCTGGAAAAAGGTTGACCAGACTGCTACCATGCAGGTTACTCAGTTTGATTTTTGAGGATAAACTCTTTATTAGAGGCTTGGTCTTGGAAGGAGGAAAAGACTTTCTCAGTAGACCATGATGCAACTATCGTGGAAGCTGATGGAACAGAAGTTCGTATCGCTCCGCTAGATGTCCAATATCAAAAATGCAACTGTCTGGGGCAAGTTGATTTACCAACTTTTGCCGGCCCCATGAATAACTTTATCCTAGGAGTCATCGTCTTCTGGATCTTGATTTTTCATGCAGGGGTGGTGTTCGTGATACGCAAACGAGACAATTTCAGTATTATTCAGATAGCGCTTTGGCTAAGGTTGGAGTTGAAAAATACGGCCCCAAATCACTAAGGTCGGAAGTTATGAGTTTCAAACTGGTCAGATCTGATCCAGGCAGTTGATGCAGAAACCAAGGACAAAACAGCGCCGTTTTGGATGTGACGGTTTCGAAAATGGCACTGAAAAACAAGTGAGTGTGACCCCTGAGGAAAGCCAAGGCGTTTATATCTTGGGTGTCCAGCCTGAGACTCAAATCAGATATCTGGCTGCTATGTTTATGGGTGGATTTACAACTGCAAAGCTGATTCAGCCTTGCGAATTCTCAATGCTTTGAAAAGCGATCTTCCAACCAGATTTGAATAAACTAGGCGGTCCCGTTGCTATCTTTAAGGCAAGTAGCGATCTTTGCCAAGAACGGACTGGAAAATGTCTTGTACTTCTTGGCTGTGATTTCCATCAATATCGGATTTTCAATCTGATTCCGATTCCTGCGCTCGACGGTGGAAAAATCGTTCTCAATATTATTGAGGCTATTCGTCGCAAAACCACTAAAACAAGAAAGGTGAAAACCCTATGTCACTCTGGTCGGGTTGTCATTATGGTCGTTTTGATGCTCGCCGTGACTTGGAACGACATCATGCGTACCTTCTTTTTAAGAATAGAGGAGTCATTATGAAACAAAGTAAAATGCTTATTCAACGCTTCGCGCAAAATGCCAAGCGATGCTCAAGTTATCAGTCACGCCCTTATGTTGCGTGCTGGTTATGTTCGTCGAAAGTATCAGCAGGTGTTTACTCGTACCTACCACTCGCTAACCGTGTTATCGAAAAAGCCAAGAAGATCATGCGTCAAGAGTTTGACAAGATTGGTGCTGTTGAGATGTTGCCCAGCCCTTCTCAGTGCTGACCTTTGGCGTGAATCTGGTCGTTATGAAACTTACGGTGAGGACTTGTACAGAATTGAAAAACCGTGAGAAGTCAGACTTCATCTTGGGGCCAACTCACGAAGAAACCTTTCACAGCTATTGTCCGTGATTCTGTCAAGTCTTACAAGCAGATTGCCACTAAACTTGTACCAAATCCAGCCTAAGTATCGTGATGAAAAACGTCCACGTAATGGACTTCTTCGTACGCGTGAATTCATCATGAAAAGATGGTTATAGCTTCCACGCTAACTACGATAGCTTGGATGTAACTTATGATGAGTACAAAAGCGACCTATGAGCGTATCTTCACTCGTAGTGGTTTTGGACTTCAAAGCCATCATCGGTGACGGTGGAGCTATGGGTGGTAAGGATAGCCAGAATTTCATGGCCATCACACCTGCTCGTACAGACCTTGACCGTTGGGTTGTTTTTGAGACTAAAGTCAGTTGCATCATTTGACGAAATTCCTGCAGAAGTGCAAGAAGAAATCACAGGCAGAATTGCTCAAATGGATGGTTTCTGGTGAAAGATACCATTGCCTACTCAAGTGAATCAAAGCTATGCACTAACTTGGAAATGGCAACCAACGAGTACAAACCAAGCAACCGTGTGGTTGCGGAAGAAAGTAGCTCGCGTGAAACACCGGGTGTCAAATCGATCGATGAAGTCAGACCTTCGTGAATGTCTCTGAAAGAGCAAACAATCAAGACCTTGGTTTTATATCGCAGATGAGGAGCCAGTTGTGGCTTTGCTCGTTGAGCGATGACCAGCTCAATGAAGTCAGATTGAAAACTACCTTGGAGCAGATTTCTTGGAACCTGCAACTGAGGCAGAAGTGAAAAGAATTATTGAGGAGCGGACTTTGGTTCCCTTTGGCCCAGTAAATCTTCCAGAAAATGTTAAGATTATTGCTGACCGCAAGGTACAAGATAGTACCGAATGCGGTTGTCGAGTGCCAACGAGATGGCTACCACTTGACTGGTGAATCGGGTCGTGACTTCACTGCCGAGTATGTGGATATCCGTGAAGTTCGTGAGGAGAAATTTCTCCAGACGGACAAGGTGTTCTCAACTTTGCGCGTGGTATCGAGATTGGTCACATCTTTAAAACTGGGTACTCGTTACTCAGCAAGTATGGGGGCAGATGTCCTGGATGAAAATAGCCGTGCTGTGCCAATCATCATGGGAGTCGCTACGGTATCGGTGTCAGCCGTCTCCTCTCAGCAGTTATGGAGCAACACGCTCGCCTCTTTGTTAACAAAAACGCCTAAAGGGGAATATCGTTACGCTTGGGGAATCAATTTCCCTAAAGAATTGGCGCCCATTTGATGTGCACTTGATTCCGGTCAATGTTAAGGACGAAGCAAGTCTTGAATTGACTAATCGAATCGAAGAAGCCTTTGGTCACATAAAGGCTACGAAGTATTGACGGATGACCGTAACGAACGTGTCGGTGTTAAATTTAGCGATAGCGACGGTTAGTCTTCAATCCGTATCACTGTTGGTAAAAGAGCTGACGGGATATGTGGAAGTGAAGATCAAGGCGACAGGGGATACGATCGAGTTCATGCAGATAACTTGCTGAAACCCTTGAAATCTTAACCAACAAATAAAATCTATAATCAGAAGACAAGACAAAAATGTAACTATTTTTGCCTTGTTTTCTGCTATAATGAGAGAAAGTAAGACTCAATGAAAATCAAAGAGCAAACCAGGAAACTAGCTTGCAGGTTGCTCAAAACACCGTTTTGAGGTTGTGGATAGAACTGACGAAGTCAGTACACATATACTGGCAAGGCGACGTTGACGCGGTTTGAATTTTGATTTTCGAAATATAAACATTAAAAGCGTAGAGGTGAGTACTATGCTAAAATTTCCAAAAGGATTTTTGTCTGGGGTTCCTCAACTTCTGGGCATGAACAGAAGGACGAGTGCCTGGTGATGGCAAGGGAGATAATCTCTGGGGATTATTGGTTTCAAGTAGAGCCAAATCGTTATCTACAATGGTATTGGACCAGACAAAACGTCGACCTTCTATGAAAACTGGGAAAAAGGATATCGAACTTTTGTTAGAAACAGGGCATACAGCCTTTCGAACTTTCTATCAGTGGTCTCATGTTTTCCCACAGGGCGGGAGAGTCAACCTCAAGGTGTGACTTTCTACCGCCAGGTATTTAGAACATCAAGGCCAAGGGTATTCGCCTCTTAGTCAATCTCTATCACTTTGACCTGCCTTTTCGCCCTTCAAGAAGATGGGGATGGTTGGGAAAATAAAGCAACTATTAAGGCTTATGAAGACTATGCTCGTTTCTGTTTTGAGACTTATGGCGACCTTGTGGACCAATGGATTACCTTCAATGAGCCTATCGTTCTGTAGAGTTTTCGAGTTATTTTATGATGCCCATTATCCACATAAGGTGGATGCCAAAGCAGCAGTTAGGTTGCCTATCATACACGCTGGCGAGCACTCTTGCTGTTAAGGCTTGTCATGAAGTTTTACCTGGTTCTAAGAGTGGGATTGTCCTCAACTTGACACCAGCCTATCCACGTAGTCAGCATCCTGCCGACGTGAAGGCTCGTATTGCGGACCTCTTCCAGGCACAATCTTTCCTAGATCCGTCTGTTTTAGGAGTTTATCCAGAAGAGTTAGTGGAAATTTTGTCTGAGCATGACTTGTTACCAGAATACACAGCCGAAGAGTTAGAACTCATTCGCGAGCATACGGTTGACTTCCTAGAGTGAATTACTACCAACCTTTGCGTGTCATGGCGCACGTTTGCTAAGCATCCTGATAGCCCGCTTTTTGCCAGAACATTTCCTATGAACCTTACGTCATGCCTGGTCGTAAGATTAATCCAGCACCGCGAGTTGGGAAATCTACGAGCAAGGAATTTATGACATTGCCCAAAACATCAAGAAAAACTATGGGAATATCGAGTGGATGCTGACAGAAAATGGGATGGGTGTTGAAGGTGAAGACAATTCCGTGAAAACGGTATGATTCAAGACGACTATCGCATTGACTTTGTCAAAGGTCACCTTCGTGAACTTCATCGCGCTATTGAAGACGGTGCTAACTGTAAAGGTTACTTGATCTGGACCTTTTATCGACTGCTGGTCATGGCTCAATAGCTATAAGAACCGTTATGGTTTAGTCGAGCTGACCTAGAAACGCAAGAACATCGTCTACGAAAAATCAGGCCACTGGTTCAAAGAACTCAGTGACAATAATGGATTTTAAGAATAAAAAGAGTGAGATGGTTTTCATCTCATTTTTCTTATAGAATCATCACCAAGAGTCTCACCAGTGCATAAGAAAATGTTGCTAAAGGCATCAGATGATATCGTCCTCACGATTCTATGCTTTCTCACAATTTAAATAACCACACAAGGAACTAAAATGTCTGTAATCAAGACCTTTTCTAATGAGCAAATTCGTTGCAACTATAACTGACTAGTGATAAAATACCCAGATAACTAATAATAAAACGAAATCAGTATGGTAGAATTAGAATTTCAACATTTGGTGAAACAACAGCCTTAAATGGGACTGGACAAGTATACAGTCATGATGAACGAATCCGTCAGTTGGTGGCAGAGATAGAGTTGGCTGATAAGGTTGGTTTGGATGTGTATGGCATTGGGGAGCATCATCGGGAGGACTTTGCGGTATCAGCGCCAGAGATTGTCCTTGCGGCTGGTGCAGTCAATACCAAGAAGATCCGCTTAACCAGTGCCGTCAGCATTCTCTCGAGTATGGATCCCATCCGTTTGTTCCAACAATATGCGACCATCGACGCCCTTTCAAACGGTCGTGCTGAGATTATGGCTGGGCGTGGTTCATTTACCGAGTCCTTCCCACTGTTTGGCTATGACTTGAAAGACTATGAAGCCCTCTTTGATGAAAAATTGGACCTGCTTCAGCTGGCAAATGAAAGCACCAGAGTGAACTGGCGTGGACAATTGACCCAAAGCATTGCTGGAAAAGAAGTCTATCCACGTCCAGTTCAGGAAAAATTACCTTTGTGGGTAGCGACGGGAGGGTCATGTAGAGTCAACAGTGAAGATTGCCCAGGCTGGTTTACCGATTGTCTATGCGATTATCGGTGGAAATCCTCGCTATTTTAAAAAGTTGATTCAAGCTTATCGTGAGATTGGAAGCGAAGCGGGTCATGCTGACAAAGACTTGAAAGTGGGAGCCCATTCTTGGGGGTGGATTGCTGAAGATGGCGAGCAGGCAGTGAAAGATTATTTCCATCCGACCAAAGCAAGTGGTGGATGCGATTTCTAAAGACCGTCCACACTGGCAGGGAGATGACGTTATGAGCAATATCTTGGAGCAAGTGGGGCCAAATGGCGCTATGTTTGTGGGAAATCCGGACCAGGTAGCAGAAAAGTTGATCCGTATGATTGAGGATTTAGGATTGGACCGCTTTATGTTGCACCTACCACTTGGTTCTATGCCACATGATCAAGTTCTTCAGAGCTATTGAACTTTTGGAACGCAAGTAGCACCAAAGAGTGCGTGCTTACTTTGCCATGAAAGAAGGGTTATAAAAATCCAATCAAATTGATAAAAAAATCTATATGCCGTCTAATTTTTAAAAACTAGAAATAAAAGAAACTCTGGGAAAGCTAATAAAAACAAGCTTTTTCAGGTTTCTTTTTCTCTATGAATAAGTGAATTAATCTTTGTTTGAAAAATAAAGATACTCCTAGATGAAACTATTTTAGGACAAGCCCACAAAAAAAGCATCAAGGCTGATAAAAGCAATAAAGGCTAGGGTTGCTAGACCACGTTGGCCTGGGACTGTAAATCTTTCCGTTCGCCTAGAACTGGGAAGACGATAGCTAGTAACGCACCACCGACAGCTCCACCCACTGTCCAGCAAGGCTGATGCCCAGGCATTAAAACACTTCCTACTGGGTTGATGACCAGAGGGAGAGGTAGGATTGACCAAGCTGTTGAAGATAGGGGTTGCGTGAGGCATAACGGAGAACGACAATGAAGCGAACATGCCATAGAGGGCAGTTGAAGCACCAGCAGTAATGGCATTGGGACTAAAAACGAGGACAAAGAGATTTTCCCATCATACCTGATAGAAGGTAGATAAAGAAAAACTGTTTAGAGCCAAAGATTTGTTCCATCTGACGTCCCAAAGTAAAGGATAGCATATTGACTAAAAAGTGCTCCAAGCCAATGTGAACAAAGGTTGCTGAGAATAAGCGCCAGATTTGTTCAGGCATGGCCTTGATAGCTGGGGATACACAGCTCCGAATTTATACAAAGGTGGCTGCGCTTGTGTAATTAGAAACCACTGGTTAGAAACATGAGTATAAAAATCAGGGTTGTCACGAGAGAAAGAAGCTCGTGACAGGATAACGACGATCAAAAAATCTCTTTCATAGATGAGTACCTCCTCAACTGAGAATATCGTGTGGATCAGGGCTGGAAGTCCTGGATCTGACAAGGATAAAAGTGTGCTGATGGTGTGACCAGTAAAAATGCTCCAAGTAGCGGTCGTAGTAGCCACCACCATAGCCAACTCGATGACCAGAAGGATTGAAAGCTAAACCAGGAACATGGATCAAGTCAATCATGAGACGGCTCAAAGACAATAGCTTCCCCCTGAGGTTCAGGAGACCAAAAGAGTTTCTTTTCGAGCTTTCTCTGGTTCTTAGAGCACCAGGTCCATTTTTCCCTTGTGGATAAGTTTTGGGAATTAGGATAGTCTTTCCCATCTTTTTTGAGCTTGTTCAGATGAGACTCAGCTGTCTGAAATTCATGAGGAAAAAGACAGGTGTAGCGATGGTTTTTGCTTCCTTATAAAAGGATGTTGAAAAGAACTGCTCTGTGAGCCAATCGTTCATGCTCTGCTTTTCTTCCTTGGATGAGACTTTAAGTCCTTGCAAGACCTGCTTGCGTGGCTTTTTCATAGTTTACTCCACGACTTTCTTGGCTAAAAAGCTTGATACAGCCTCGACACCGATTGCCAGAGCTTCTTCCTTAGGACTCATCTTTGGATGGTGAAGAGCATAGGGCTATCAATTCAAGCCAGAACATGACACCAGGAACCTTTGGAGAGAAGATAACCCAAAGTCTTCTCCTGTCATGGCAGGTTCGATGTCGATTAGTTCAATTCCCTCTTTTCATCAAAGAGGTCATCAATTCCCTGGGCTAATTCAGGTTGTTTTTCGACTGGTAAAAGTAACCTCCTGCTTGGAGTTCAACTTCACATCCATATCAAAAAGCAGCTGCGACACCTTCAGCGATAGCTTTTGACACGTTTTTGAACCAAGAGGCTCATGCTGTGTTGAGAGCTCGAATGGTTCCATGCAGAAAAGCTGTATCAGCGATGACATTATTGGTTGTACCAGCTTGAAAAAAACACCGAAAGTGACAACAGCTCCCTCGATAGGATCGACATTACGGCTGACGACTGACTGGACTTGGGTCACAAAATAGCTAGCTGCACCAGAGCGTCGTTGGCTTCATGTGGAAAAGGCAGCATGTCCGCCCTTTACCCTAAAGCGAATCTTAACTTCACATGTTCCAGCAAAGAGTGTATGAGTATTGGTCGCAATTTGTCAACTTTTTAAGTCAGGGCGAGACATGAGTCCATAGAATTGGTCAGGCAACCAGTCGCCCAAAGGCATCATCTTCATACATGAGCATACCGCCTGCCTCATTTTTCTTCCGCAGGTTGGAAGAAAAAGAGGAGATTGTTTTTGGTTGGTTTTCTAAAGGCGCGTTCGAGACTTTCCAAGGGCAATGGTCATATGAAAATCATGCCCACAAGCATGCATGCGGTCTGGGTGCTGAGGCAAAAGGAAGACCTGTTTTGTTCAACAGTTGGGAGTCCGTCGATGTCTGTTCGCCAACCAATGGTACGTTCTGGCTGACTTCCTGCAAGTAAAGCTAAAAATACCTGTTCGCCAGGTACGAATCTGAACAAAATCCTTACCAGCTGTTAATGTTTTCAATAACATTGAGTAAATAAGCGTGAGTCTTAATTCTTCTAAACCAATCTCAGGAATTTGGTGAAGATCGCGTCGAGTTTGAATTAAATCTAACATATCTAATTTCCTTCTACTGATACGAGAAAGAGGCTGGAAATATTTCCGCCTCTGTTACTAATTACAAGGTGCGAAGCGCATCTTCTAGCGCTGTTTTTTGTTGGGTTTGGCTATCGATTTCTTTGATAACACGAGCTGGGACACCAGCCACCACAACATTTTCTGGAACATCTTGAGTGACGATGGCACCTGCAGCAGACAACAGAACCACTACCAATCTGGACACCTTCGATGACTACAGCGTTAGCACCGATGGAACATTATCACCGACACGGACAGGGCTCTGCACTAGCTGGTTCGATAACACCTGCAAGAACAGCTCCCGCACCCACGTGACTATTTTTACCGACAATAGCACGTCCGCCTAGAATAGCACCCATGTCAATCATAGTGCCAGCAGCGATTTCAGCACCGATATTGATAACAGCACCCATCATGATAACAGCGTTGTCGCCAATCTCAACCTGGTCACGGATGATAGCGCCTGGCTCGATACGAGCATTGATATCACGTTTATCAAGGAGAGGTACAGCCGAGTTGCGAGCGTCTTGTTCAACAACATAGTCCTTGTTTTCTGTAAGTCCTTCGAGAAGTGGAGCGATATCTTTCCAGTCTCCAAAGAGAACATTCCCAAGCTTGATAACAGAAGCAGGGATAGCTCCAGCAAGTTGTCCCTCAAAGGTCACTTTTACACTTGTCTTTTTCTCAGCATTGCGATAAATTGGATAATTTCTTGCGCATTCATTTTTGTAGCAGTCATAGATGTCTCCTCACTCTTTGTAATGCTTACTATTCTACCAAAAAAGGCTTCAATTTTGAAGCCTTAAGTGTTAAAAGAGGATTCTTTCAGTTTGTTTTTTGATTCTTCAATGGATAGAAAGATCATTGGAATGATAATCAAAATCATAGCCAGTAGCAGAATACCCATCCAAGACTAAACCTAGAAAAGAACGCTTAGAATAGCAGAGGATAGAGGTTCGCTTGCGCTAACGACCGACACCACCAATGGGGAAACGAGAGAGACGGCCTTCATCGATAGGAAAAAGGCAAAGGCAGTTCCCAAAAAGGCAATAGTCAAACAAATACAGATACTGATGGCATCAACCTGGAAGCTAATCTTATAAACAGGGGTAGAAAAATTACTAAAAAGTCCAGCGATAATCATTCCCCAGCCAACAGTTGGCACAAAACCATATTTTTTAGCAAAGCGTTGGGGTAAGATGACATTGAACATGACGCCTAGGGCACTGAGAAGTCCAGTCAGTAAAAGCAAGAGGGTGATGGATAACTTAGATCAAATCGCCTTTGGTAGCCATCAAAAAGACTCCAAAGCATAGCAGTCAGAACATAGAAATCGCTTTTTAGAAGCTTTTTCTTGTAGATAATGACGGTTGTAAATAAGAATGAAGACAGGACTGATAAATTGGAGGATGGTTGCAGTTGTAGCGTTGGAGTACTCCACAGAGATAAAAAGAAAACTGTACGGAGAAGATCCTAAAGATAGCATAGGCGAGAAAAGGAAGGTAGTTGTTTCGATTTTCTCCAGATGTCGAAAAGCTGGAACCGGAGTTTAAGGCTGAGATAAGATGATTGCAGAACTACCTGCGACGAGTAGAGCATGAAGTAATCCACCCTGAAGAGACTTGATAATGTGAAAAAGTACTCTCCTAAGATTCCACAGATCCCCAGATCAAGCCAGATAGGAAGAATAAATGGTTCCCTTAAAAAAATATTCTTTTGATATTTATTCATGTTGCTATTGTGCCATGAAATGAGAGTGGAGAAAAATCATTTCTTTCAGAAATTTTTCTCCCACTCTCAATGATTATACTGTTAGTTAGCGCCGTTGATTGCTATTTCTGTTATTGGAACTCAGAGCTATTATTACTGTTCCCGTTATTATTACGATTGTTATTGTTTGATGAGGAAGAAGATGCTTTAGGCAGACTTCCTAAAATGGTGCTCCAAGCACTTTGGTAGTCTGCATCCTTCACCAATAGCGAATTTATAAGTGGTAGTCGGAGCGCCAACTTGGTTTGCCCAGTAGCTAGTCACCGTTTCTCCGCTCAGATTAATTTCTTTCCCATTGATGAGTCACCTTTCCTGGCTTTTTGACCAGTTGATTTGAGGACTTGAGATGAGTGACACTTGAGATCAAGGTTGAATCGTTCTGTCCCCCAAGCAGAAGGACTGCTTTCTGAATGGCATTTACCAGATGAGCCATGTATTTTGCATTGCGGTAGTAAGCTCCCTTGGCTAGAGAGCTGTTGTCATCATGTCCGACCCAGCCTCCAAGGGTTAATCTTGGAGTAGAGACCATTAGCCACATATCCCTTCTTCATTGGTTGTACCAGTTTTTCCGATCCAGTCAGCACCTGCTGAGACTGGAATTGATAAAGCCAGATCCGTTTGGAAGCTTGTAGTGACTCAGGGATGAAAGTACATCTCTTAATAGACTCTGCATAATGGTTGCAGTGGCTTTTAGAGTAAACTTAGATGGGTTTAGCTTGATGTTCATGAAAACCTCACCCTCGTTTTCTCAATTTTTAGAATCATGTATTTCTTATGATAGGGTACCATTGTTGCTGAGCGTTTGGTAACCATTGGTATGCTGGGCTACAGTAACTTCGATTCCTCCTCCCATAGGAAGACTTTCAATACCATATTCTGGGTTTCATAGCCCATTTTTTCCATATAAGAACGGACATCAACCCCTTTTTCACGGAGCATTCGGTAGGTCCAGTAGGCTGGGATGTTCCAAGAATAGTTCAGAGCTTCTTTAAGGTCTATCATGGCTGTTCCAGGACTGTTGACATGCATGATCGGAGTTCCGTTAGAAGTTTGTTGGATAGTTAGAGGATGCTAGCACTTCCCATAAGCCCCTTGGTCGATAGCAATACCGTAGGCCAATGAGTGGCTTGGTAGTGGAGGCAGGAGAACGCTTGGTATCAAAGGCGTGATTGTTTTGATTGGTCTGATAATCTCGTCCACCTACAAAACCTAAAATCGCCCCAGTTTGATTGTCCATCAAGACATTCCCAACTTCAGGTTTCCCCGAGCTATCATTTAGAAGGTATCCGTAGTTTGTTACGGCATTTTGCATAGCAGTATGAATCGTTTTATCGATGGTAGTTGTAATACGGTAACCACCGTTTTGGATTTCTTTTTCGGCCAATTCTTGATAAGATTTTCGGATAGATTCGTTCTGTAGTTCTTGGTCAGAAACATTGTCCTTTTGCACCAGATAATCATACATAATCTTGGTAGCCTCATCGAGCGCAGTGAAGTAGAGGAAGCCCTTGGAAGTAACGCTAGCATTTTCTGCTGGCAAGAAATCTTGCTTAATGTCATAAGCCTTGTAGGTTTCATAGTCTTCCTGGCTGAGGACTCCTGTTCGATACATATTGTAGAGAACATCTTTGGAGCAACTAATACCGAGTTCAATATCTTCTTCGTTTTCATCTCACCAGTGGATTCAAAAGGTGAGTAGGAAATAGGACTTTAGTAGTAAACCTGCTAGGGAAAAGCCGCTTGAGGGATGGTTAGCTTGCTTGCATCCACCCCAAAAATCCCTTTGGCAGCTTGTTCAACACCTGCAATATTTTGACCTTTATTGTTACGACCAAAAGGAGCAACGTTGAGATAGGTGGTTAGGATTTCGTCCTTGCTCATGGCTCTTTCCAAGGCCAAGGCATACACGATTTCACTGGCTTTACGAGCAAGCGTAGGAGCATCCCCAACTACTTGTTGTTTGATGAGCTGTTGTGTTGGGTGAGATCCCCCACTGGAAGAACCAAGTCCGATGAAATTTCCTAGACTAGCACGGATAATAGCTTTGGGGACAATACCATTGTGCTCTTCAAAATGCTCATCCTCAGTTGCAACGATAGCTTGCTTGAGATTATCTGAAATGGCGTCTGATGACACAGATGTCCGAAGGAGGTCATTTTCGATAGCGCTAATCATGGAACCATCTGCATAGCGGATTTCAGAGATGGATGAAACATTATTGACCTGCTTGATCAAATCTTCTGTTTGAGGACACTAACCTGGTCAAAGGAAAACAGCATAACCCAAGGCAATCCCTGTTCCAAGGAGACCGCCAATAAAAGCTAGGATGAAAAAGTGTGTTAAAAGTTGCTTTTTATTCCAAGTAAAATCTTGGCAAATAAAGTCCAAATATCAGATAGTTGCTTTGCGTTTGCTTTTTCTTCTTAGAATTTTTCCACTTTTTCTTAGCATTCATTTTTAGAAATTGTTAATTTTAGAGACCCAAAGTAAGGCCAGTCCTTTTTGTTTGATTCTTGTTACATGTTTGTTCATAGAATTCCTCACTCTTTATTATTATACCATAAAAGCATCTCTTGCAAGAAATTAGGCTTAGAACAGGGCTTTGGATAGGGATTGGGTCTTGAGATTTAGACATCAAAAAGCCAGATTTAAGCTAAATCTGACTGTTTGACAAATTGTTTATTTTTCTCCTGAAGTTCTTTTCAAGATCAATCAAGTAGTCCTTCAAGTCATCTTTGACTTGTGGATGTCTAAAGACATAGTCGATTGAAGTTTTCATAAAACCAAACTTGTCTCCAACATCGTAACGAGCACCCTTGAAACTCACGAGCAAATACTCGTTGAGTTTTGTTGAGGGTATCGATAGCGTCTGTTGGTTGAAATTTCATTTCCGGCACCTGGTTTTTGACTTTTCGAGAATACCAAAAATCTCTGGTGTGAGAGGTAACGACCGATGATAGCTAAATCACTTGGGTGCGTCTTCAGGTGCTGGTTTTTCAACGAAGTTTCAACACTGTAAAGTCATCTTTTCCTTCACCCTGAGGTGCGATAACACCATAGGCAGAAACTTCTTCGTGTGGGACAGGCATTACGGCGATAGTAGAAGCGTGAGTCTTCTCATAATCATTCATGAGCTGCTTGGTCCAATGGAACAGCTTTGTCATCAGTGATATCCATGAGGTCATCTCAAGCATAACCACAAAGGTTCGTTTCCGACGAAAGCCTTTGGCTTATGAACAGCATCTCCGGAGTCCACGTGGGTGTGTTTGACGGATGAAGTGAAGACGCATACCAGTTGTTTCGTCAACTAGTTTCAAAAGGTCGGTTTTTCCTTTTTCCTTGAGGTTGTATTCTAGTTCAAAGTTTGAGTCGAAATGGTCTTCGATAGAACGTTTTGACTTTCCTGTTCCTACAGAATGTCCTCAATTCCAGACTTGAGAGCTTCTTCGACGATGAACTGGATGGTTGGTTTATCGACGATTGGCAACATTTCTTTGGCCAAAAGCTTTAGTTGCAGGTAGGAAACGAGTTCCAAGTCCTGCAGCAGGGATAACGGCTTTTCTAACTTTTTGCTTCATGAGCTTCCTTTCTAACGGTGACTAAGACCACTCGTTCTCTGCCTTGAACTCATTGCTCATGAGTTCAGAAACGGCATCCTTAATATTAACATTTTTCATAAATAACTTGGTAAATGGCTTTGGGTAATAGGCATATAACTCCTAGTTCTTGTGCTAATTCGTAGCGAGCTTTGGTTGTTGAAATTCCTTCAATGACCATTCCCATATTTGCTTCGATATCTGCCAAGGCTTCGCCACGCTAAAGAGCATCTCCAGCACGCCAGTTACGTGAGTGGACAAGTTCCGGTAACGATTAAATCTCCCAACTCCCAGAAAGACCACTGTAAGTTAATGGATTTGCTCCAAGTTTAACCCCCAGACGAGTAATTTCTGCCAGACCTCGTGTGATAATAGCGACTTTTGCGTATCCCAAATCCAAGTCCATGAAGAGCACCTGCAACAGCAATGATATTTTTTTAAGAGCACCAGCTGTTTCCACTCCGATAACATCCGTATTGGTATAAAGGCGGAAGTAGTGGTTGCTAAAGTGTCTGAACATACTGGGCTGTCTCTAAAGTCCTTAGAGCGAGCCGTAATCAGGAATGATGTCGCGTACAATCGTTTCTTCCGCATGGCTAGGACCAGATACAACCACAATTTCACTACGCAACTCTTCAGGGATTTCTTCTTCTAGAATGGTTGAAAGGCGTTTTGTGGCTATGGGTTCGAGGCCTTTTTGAGCATGCATGATCACTACTTTATGATCCAAAACAGCGACCACTTGTTGGGCCACCAATCTGGTCACTTTGGTTGGCACCACAAACAAGACAGCATCAACCCCTTTTAAGGTTTCTGCCAAATCATGATGAGCCTACAATTTTATCGTCTAATACAGTATCCTTAAAAATAGCGTTTGTTAGTATGTTGTATATTAATTTCATCAATTTGATCAGGAATATTTCCCCAGATACGTACTTGGTGTCCGTTGTCATTTAAAACTTGTGACAGAGCAGTACCCCCAAGAACCAGGCCCTAAAACAGCGATGGTTTGTTTGTCCATATTTTTCCTCCTTCTGAAAAGCACTTTCCTATATTCTACCATAAAAAGCCCTATCTTGCATCTATATTATTTATGAAGAATTAATTGAATGATAAATTATATATATTAGAAAATTTTTAGATTTATTTGTAAAAATAGTCTAGTTTTCAAAGGGCGAAACGATAAAAAACACGAAAAGAGGAACAATATTCCCCTTAAAAATGGTATAATAGTAACATCACAAAATTGGAGAGAGCCATGAGTTTTTACAATCATAAAGAAATTGAGCCTAAGTGGCAGGGCTACTGGGCAGAACATCATACATTTAAGACAGGGAACAGATGCATCAAAACCGAAGTTTTATGCTCTGATATGTTTCCCTTATCCGTCTGGAGCAGGGTCTGCATGTAGGACACCCAGAAGGCTATGCAGCGACAGATATCCTCAGCCGTTACAAACGTGCGCAAGGCTACAATGTCCTTCACCCAATGGGCTGGGATGCTTTTGGTTTGCCTGCAGAGCAATACGCTATGGATACAGGAATGACCCAGCGAAATTCACAGCAGAAAATATTGCCAACTTCAAACGCCAAATCAATGCACTTGGCTTCTCTTACGACTGGGATCGTGAAGTCAATACAACAGATCCAAACTACTACAAGTGGACGCAGTGGATCTTCACTAAGCTTTACGAAAAAGGTTTGGCCTATGAAGCGGAAGTGCCAGTAAACTGGGTTGAGGAAGTGGGAACAGCCATCGCCAACGAAGAGGTTCTTCCTGATGGAACTTCTGAGCGTGGAGGCTATCCAGTTGTCCGCAAACCAATGCGCCAATGGATGCTTAAAATCACGGCCTATGCTGAGCGTTTGCTCAATGACTTGGATGATCTTGATTGGCCAGAGTCTATCAAGGACATGCAACGCAACTGGATTGGTAAATCAACTGGTGCCAATGTCACTTTCAAAGTAAAAGGAACAGACAAGGAATTCACAGTCTTTACGACACGTCCAGATACTCTTTTTGGTGCGACCTTCACTGTTTTGGCTCCTGAGCATGACTTGGTAGATGCCATCACAACACCTGAACAAGCTGAGGCTGTAGCTGATTACAAACATCAAGCTAGCCTTAAATCAGACTTGGCTCGTACAGATCTTGCTAAGGAAAAAACAGGGGTTTGGACTGGTGCTTATGCCATCAACCCTGTCAATGGTAAAGAAATCCCAATCTGGATTGCTGACTATGTTCTTGCTAGCTACTGGAACAGGTGCTGTTATGGCTGTACCTGCCCACGATGAGCGTGACTGGGAATTTGCTAAACAGTTTGGACTTCCAATCGTAGAAGTCTTGGAAGGTGGAAACGTTGAAGAAGCGCTATACAGAAGACGGCCTTCACGTCAACTCTGACTTCTTGAACGGTCTCAACAAAGAAAAGCAATTGCTAAAATCGTGTCTTGGCTAGAAGAAAAAGGCTTTGGTCAAGAAAAAGGTTACCTACCGATCTCCGCGACTGGCTCTTTAGCCGTCAACGTTACTGGGGTGAACCAATCCCAATTATTCATTAGGGAAGATGGTACTTCAACAGCTGTTCCAGAAAGTGAACTCCCACTTGTCTTGCCAGTAACCAAGGACATTCGCCCTTCAGGTACTGGTGAAAGCCCACTGGCCAACTTGACAGACTGGCTTGAAGTGACTCGTGAGGATGGTGTGAAAGGTCGTCGTGAAACCAATACTATGCCACAATGGGCGGGTTCAAGCTGGTACTACCTCGCTATATCGATCCACACAACACAGAGAAATTGGTGATGAGGACCTTCTCAAACAATGGTTGCCAGTAGATATCTACGTGGGTGGTGCAGAACACGCTGTTCTCCACTTGCTTTACGCTCGTTTCTGGCACAAATTCCTCTATGATATCGATGTTGTTCAACTAAGGAGCCATTCAAAAACTCTTTAACCAAGGAATGATTTTTGAGACAAGCTACCAGTGACCACCGTGGTGCTCTCGTGGCAACTGACAAGGTTGAAAAACGTGACGGTTCCTTCTTTCATGTGGAAACAGGGGAAGAATTGGAGCAAGCACCAGCCAAGATGTCTAAATCCCTCAAGAACGTGGTTAACCCAGACGATGTTGTGGAACAATACGGTGCCGATACCCTTCGTGTCTATGAAATGTTCATGAGGGCCACTTGATGCTTCAATCGCTTGGTCAGAAGAAGGTCTGGAAGGAAGCCGTGGTTCCTGACCGTGTTTACCGTTTGATCACAAGTAAAGAAATCATCAGGAAAACAATGGCGCTCTTGACAAGGTCTACAACGAAACAGTCAAATCTGTCACTGAGCAAATCGAGTCTATGAAATTCAACACAGCCATCGCCCAACTCATGGTCTTTGTCAACGCAGCTAACAAGGAAGACAAACTCTATGTAGACTACGCCAAAGGCTTTATCCAATTGATCGCACCATTTGCACCTCACTTGGCAGAAGAACTCTGGCAAACAGTCGCATGACAACAGGTGAGTCTATCTCTTACGTAGCTTGGCCAACATGGGACGAAAGCAAATTGGTTGAAGACGAAGTCGAAATCGTCGTCCAAATCAAAGGAAAAGTCCGTGCTAAATTGATGGTCGCTAAAGACCTTTCACGCGAAGAATTGCAAGAAGTGGCTCTGGCTAACGACAAAGTTAAAGCAGAGATCGATGGCAAAGAAATTGTGAAAGTGATTAGTGTCCCTAATAAACTCGTTAATATCGTCGTTAAATAACGAGTTTATTAGCCCTATCTGCCACCTTCAATAGTCCACTGGACTATTGAAGCCAACTAAATTGGTTAATATTGTTGTGAAAATAACCAATTTGTTGCTGATTTCCAACCTCAAACAGTTCCCCAAACTGTTTGAGCCAACTAAACTCGTTAATATCGTTGTTAAATGGATCATTGTCAACTGTGGTGGGTTGAATAAAAACTAACATCTGGAGAGGACAATTGATGTCCTCTTCATTTTTATATTCAGAGCGATGAAAAATTCGTTTCTAAAGTTGTCAAAGTTCCTAAAAACCAAAGGCATTTTCGTTTGATGAGTTTAATAGAGATTATTGGTTGCTTCCAATTTAGCGTTTGGAATAGGGCAATTGAAGGGCGTTGACAATTTTCTCTTTGTCCTGGAGAAATGTCTTAAAGACAGTCTGAAAAAAGAGGATGAACCTGCTCAGATTGTCCTCAATAAGTCCGAAAAATTTGTCAGCTTCTTTATTCTGGAAGTGAAAGAAAGAGTTGATAGAGATTATAGTGGTGTTTCAAGTCTTCTGAATAGCTCAAAAAGCTTGTCTAGAATCTCTTTATTCGTTAAGTGCATGCGTAAAAAGTAGGGCGATAAAAACGTTTATCATCGCAGTTTTATGGCTATCTTGTTGGATGAGTTTTCAATAGCGCTGATAGCCTTGTATTCATGAGATTTCGACTCAAATTGATTCATGATTTGGACACGAACCCGACTTATAGCTCGGCTAAGTGCTGAACAATGTGGAAACGATCAAGTACAATTTTTGCATTAGGAAAAAGCTGTTTTAGCCAAGTTATAGTAAGGACAAACATATCCATAGTAATGATTTTCACTCGACATCGGATCGCTCTATCGTAGCGCAGAAAGTGATTGCGGATGATAGCTTGTGTTCTACCTTCAAGAACAGTAATGATATTGACTGATCAAAATCTTGTGCGATAAAACTCATCTTTCCCTTGGTAAAAGAATACTCGTCTCAAGACATAATCTCTGGAAGACAAGAAAAATCATGCTTAAAGTGAAAGTCATTGAGCTTACGAGATGACAGTTGAAGTTGAAATGGATAGCTGATGTGCAATATCAGTCATGAGAAGTCTTTTTCAATCAACTTTTTGAGCAATCTTTTTGGTTGATAATACGAGGAATTTGATGATTCTTCTTAACGATAGAAGTTTCAGCGACCATCATTTTCGAGCAATGATAGCACTTAAAACGCGCTTTTTAAGAAAGAAATTCTGGTGAGGCATACCAGTCGTTTCGAGGTAAAGAATTTTCGACGGTTTTTGAAAATCATATTTCTTCATTTGACATCCGCACTCAGGGCAAGACGGGGCGTCATAGTCCAGTTTAGCGACGATTTCCTTGTATGTATCAGATTGATGACATCTAGAATCTGGATATTAGGGTCTTTAATATCGAGTAGTTTTGTGATAAAAATGTAATTGTTCCATATAGATTCTTTCTAATGATGGTTTGGTCGCTTTTTCATTATAGATCTTATGGGACTTTTTCTACATCAAAATAAGCTCCATAATATCCATAGGATTTACCCACTACAAATATTATGAGCCTGTTAAATAAGAAATAGAATCCTTCAGAGTAGAATCTGGAGGATTTTTAAGGGACTCAACTTGACAATAAATAATATTTTTGTTAATATCATTAACAAAAGAGGCAGCTATGAATAAGAAAGAACTGCATAAGTTTAATAATCGTTTTAACAGCTTTGCTTTAGCTTTTGAACAGTTGAAAAAGCTCAGCATAGGAACAGTATTGATAAATCAATCACTATTAATGAAGTCCATTTGATCGACCTGATGAGGTTGCAATCAGCCTGTGAATCTAGTGAAATTATCTGAGTTACTTGAAGTATCTAGGAGTGCCATTACTCAGAGTGTTAGACGTTTAACCAAGAAAAGACCTCGTTGCTTTTTGAATTTGCACCGGATAATGAAAAAAATAAATATCTGATATTATCCAAAAAAAGGGTTGAAGTTTTTAATATCCATAAAGAGCGACAAGAACATATTGAGACAGCCATTTTTTTCAGTTTTAAGAAAACTATAGTGAGGAGGATCTTCAAATGATTATGAAATTGATGGATGATGTTGAACAGGTATGACAAAGAATTGCCGTGGTAAAAAAATCACGGTAATTTTTAAACTACATTGTTAATTATATTAACAAAAAGAGGAAGATATGAATATACAAATTGAACTGATCTCAGAGTCTGAGTTGGCAGACGAATCTTTTAATATTGTCATCAATGGCTTAAAACCAAGAGAAACCTATCGAGTCGAAAATGTATTTATCTGATTATTATTGTATCAATGCTCCCATGCTTTTAGCTCATGATGTTTTTATGGAAATCAACAGCGACTTTTGTATCAGATAAGAATGGTATTATTGATATTTCACAAAGCTCCATCTTGTTCTGGCTCTTATGAAGGCATTTTCAACAATGGGACTATTTTTAATGCCAAGCCCTTGAACAATCAGAGAAAGAAACTTCCAAACTCTCTTTCTGAAAATTCCCTATATTAGATCACTTTTTGTGGATATCAAAAATTATACAAGGAAATACTGTCGTCGCAGAGAGAACTTTCACAAGACATTACATGAGTTCACAAATTAGTCATCAAGATATTTACGAGGGAAACATTTTCAAGGAGACTTTTTATGATCAAAAAGGCAATAAAAAGCACCAGCATTGATTATTGTGAGCGGTAGTGAAGGAAGGATTGAAAAAGGCACAGAATATAGCTCAGCTTCTATCTTCTAGAGGTTATATTTGCCTAGCAGTTGCCTACTTTGGTTTAGAGGGGTTGCCAAAACATTTGGAACGTATTCCTTTAGAGTGCCTTGTGGAAGCAAAGGATTATCTACGTCAGCATCATCAAGTAGATAGTGAAAGAATTGGAATCTATGGACGTTCTAAGGGAGCAGAGTTAGTTTTAGCTGAGGAGAGCATTTTTAATGACGTTCAATGTTTGGTACTAAATTCACCCTCTGATGTGGTGTATGAAGGGATAAAAGGGAAATGGAACTCCACACTTCTTCTTGGACAAATTTGAAAAAGAACTTACCTATCAAAAGTTTCGACTGAGAGATTATCTGTTTAGCAAACTTTTTAGAAAACCTATCCCTAAAGATCGTTCTGCTAAGATAGATATCGTTCAAATGCATTCACCAATCTTATTGCTCGGAAGTACTGTTGATGAAATATGGGATGCCTCGTCAGCAATTGATGATATTGTCTCAGATTATAAAGGACACCACATTACATTTAAAAAATATCATGAAACAGGTCACATGTTGACAGTGGCTTATCAACCAAATCACCGTTATCGAAAAAGATTGGCGTTTATTGATGAGAGAGAGTAAGGATTCTTGGCTAGCTACTGATTCATTTTTGATAGGCATTTTGAAGAAGAAATAAAAATAGATTATAAATATGCTATAATAGTTCCAACTAAGATAAAAACACAGTTCTGGTTGGTAGTCCAGACGTAGGCAAGCCTATCAGTAACCTTCCTCCTTGGTTGTCCATTCTTAGGGATAGATTTAAGGAGGTGCTGTCGTGGAAACAATTTCAATTGGATTGACAGTTTATTTTGAAGATGGATTTTGGCATGGTTTGTTCGAACAAGTGTATCGAGAAACTTATCAAGTTTGTCGTGTGACATTTGGTAAGGAGCCAAAAGATGATGAAATTCTAGAGATTTTACAGACTCAGTTTACTCAATTATCTTTTAGTCCAGAAACTACAGTTAAGCAACATGTAAAAATCAAGAATCCTAAACGATTACAGCGAATGGTGAGGAAACAAGTAAAACAAAAAGTTTCTTCCAAGTCGAAAGAACTATTGCAGTTGCAGTATGAGGAAAGGAAAAAGATTTCAAAACATCAATCTAGTGTCCAAAAGCAATTGCTCAAACAAGAGAAATTTGAACGCAAAACAGCAAAAAAACGAGAGACAAGCATAAAGGACATTAACCCTTATCTCTTTCATCAAAAAAGCTTCGGTAGGAAGAACCCTACCGAGGCTTTTTAACATGACAAAAACGATTGTTGAATATCTGGATGATGTTCCCAATCCGCTCGATCGTAGCTTCCAGTAATGGTGTGCTCTTCAGAAAAGAGCAGAACTCGTTCCACAATGGGAGCGATTTGCTCGAAATGGTGGGAGGAAATGACAATCGTTTTTCCTGCTGTTTTGAGTTCTTGGAGCAAGGAGACAATCAGCTTCTGGTATTTGGGGGAGAGGCCGTTAAGGCTCATCAAATAGCAACGATTTCAGCTGGACCAACACCGCCCTGGATGTTTTCTAATTCTTCAGTTGTTAAAAGTTGTAAATTGTTCATTGCTTTTCTCCTTTCTGATTCCCCGATATGCAATGATGAGGATCCAAATAACAAGAATCCCAGAAAGTAAATCACTCACTCCATAAGTTTCAAATGGGAGTGTGAGATAGTGAAGGTCGTGTAAGATTTGTAGAACTGCTAAAAAGATTCTAGAAAAAAGTAAAGTAGATATCGTGATGATATGGAATATGCGTCTTTTTTTCATCGTTCTTACCTATGGACGGTTAGCTAGATATCCTAGGCCTGCTCCTGCAGCAAAAACGAGTCCTACACTACCGACAGCAGCTGCAGCAATTTTCCATGTAGCTACCCCTGCAATGACAGCTGGGATAAATCCACCTTGAATAGTGGCTAGTTCGTGATCTGATAGGATGTCATCAGAATGAATAGAAATTGTGTTCATCTATCTTATCCTTTCTTTGAAGAAAATTTCTTCTTCATCTATACTATTCGTAAAAATTCAGAAAACTTCTCCTTATTTGAAAAATCATGAAAAAAGTTGAAAGTCACCTTCAGAGTGTGATAAAATAAGGAACTATATTAGCTATGAAGAGATTGGAGAATGAGCGATGAAGAAACCAGTGATTGGGATTACGGGCAATCAACGCCCTTTCCGTGAAGAAGATGGAATGTACCTCAGTTATACACCGACAGGCTTTGTCCAGGGGGTTCAAGAAGCGGGGGGCATCCCCCTCATCCTTCCGATTGGAGACCCAGCAACAGCTGAGCACTATATTTCCTTGATTGATAAGTTGATTATCACAGGTGGTCAGCATGTTTCTCCTCAGTTTTTATGGAGCAGAGAAGGAGATTGTTAGCGATGATTACTTGCTCGAGCGTGACCTTTTCGAGTTGGCCTTGATCAAGGAAGCAGTAGTCGCTCAGAAGCCCATCTTTACGGTTTGCCGAGGCATGCGACTCTACAATGTAGCCATGGGCGGGACACTTTACCAAGATATCGACCACCACTGGCAGGAAAATCCTGCCAGCGAAAGCTAGTCATTCAATCGAAACAGTTGAAGGACCATTTTGCGGGACTTATTCGGAGAAGTTGGTCAGATCAATTCCTACCACCATCAAGCGATCAAGGATCTAGCTCCTCATCTAGAAGTGATTGCTGTTAGCTCTGAAGATCAGATCATCGAAGCGGTGCAATCATCCCACGGGACAGCCTTTCTCGGGGTTCAGTGGCATCCAGAACTGCGTTATCAGATAAGTGAAGGAGACAAGGCTCTCTTTGATTATGTCGTCAATCAACTATAATAGAAACAAAACACGTTAGAAATCGGGCTAGCGTGTTTTTTCTATAATCTGCGTAAAAATGACTGAAAATAGTCTCTAGGAAGAGGGCTGAAAGGGAGTATAATAGAGAGGAAGACAATGAGAGAGGATAAACACATGATCAACTTTCCACAAGATTTTTTATGGGGGACTTCGACATCTGGTCCACAGACAGAAGGGCGCTTTGCCGGAGATGGCAAGGGAGACAACCTCTGGGACTACTGGTACCAGGTAGAGCCTCATCGCTTTCGCTTCCAAGAAGGACCCGGCTTAACTTCGACCTTTTATGAAAATTGGGAAGAAGATATTGAGCTTCTAGTCGAGACCGGGCACACTGCCTTTCGGACTTCTATCCAATGGTCTCGGATTTTCCCTGAGGGTCGTGGAGAAGCCAATCCAGCAGGAGTAGCTTTTTACCGCCAAGTATTTGAACGCATTAAGGAAAAAGGCATTCACTTGATGGTCAACCTCTATCACTTTGACCTTCCTTTTGCCTTGCAAGAGCAAGGAGACGGGTGGGAGAACAAGGAGACGGTCTACGCCTATCGCGACTATGCTCGTTTCTGCTTTGAAACCTATGGGGACTTAGTCGATCAGTGGATCACCTTTAATGAACCCATTGTCCCTGTAGAGTTTGGTTATTTTTATGATGCTCATTACCCACATAAGGTGGATGTCAGCTGCAGCAGTCAAAAGTTGCCTATCACACCCAGTTGCAAGTAGCCTTGCTGTTCAGGTCTGTCATGAGGTGGATCCAAACTACCGATATGGGAGTGGTATTGAACTTGACGCCAGCCTATCCGCGAGTCAGCATCCAGCAGATGTCAAGGCGACGAATCGCTGAACTCTTTCCAAGCCAAATCCTTTTCCTCGATCCGTCTGTGCTTGGGACCTACCCACCAGAGTTGGTAGAGATTTTGCGGGAGCGAAAATCTTTTTGCCAGAGGTAGATCCCAAGTGACTTAGAGCTGATCAAAGAACATACAGTTGACTTCTTAGAGTCAACTATTACCAGCCCATGCGGGTCTCTGCGCCCCGTTATGCGCCAAATCCAGAGTCTCCTATGCTGGTCGAGCAGTTCTACGAACCCTATGTCATGCCAGGAAGAAAGATCAACCCACACAGAGGCTGGGAAATCTATGAGCAAGGCTTGTATGACATCGCTCAAAATATCAAAGAAAATTACGGCAACATCGAGTGGCTCCTAACAGAGAATGGAATGGGAGTTGAAGGGGAAGAAAAATTCCGCCAAAATGGGGAAATCCAAGATGACTACCGGATTGACTTCGTCAAAGACCACCTGTGTGAGTTGCACCGTGCTATTCAAGAAGGGCCAACTGTAAGGGTTACCTCATGTGGACCTTTATTGACTGCTGGTCTTGGCTCAACGGCTATAAAAACCGCTACGGTCTTGTCAGAATTAGACCCTAGCCACTCCAAGAAAGACGCCTGAAGAAATCAGGCCATTGGTTCCGTGAGTTGAGCCAGCAGAATGGATTTGAAGAGTAAGTTTTTGAGGATTCTGATATCTAAGTAGGATAGAACCCGATTATTTGAGCAGATGACTGACTAGTTATCATTTTCGGAAGTGTGGAACTCCATCAGATGCAGATGTTTTTGACGGCATTCTTCATTTCGATAAGTTTTTCATTTGAGTGCTGGAAAATAGGTTAAAAGCCTTCAACTCAATATGTGCTATAATGAAATCAGAAGAAAAGGAGCTTGTAAAGGATAGATTTTAAAGACAGAACTAGGAAAAAGTACAAACTCTACGTGAAAGCAAGGGATTAAGTAGACAAGCAATCTGTGGTATTGAGGATGTCATTAACGACACGTCAACTCCAGCGAATTGAAAAGGTCAGTCTTTACCAACGATTGCAACAGCAAAGTATATTGCTGAGCAACTAGGTGTTTCTAGATACGCTAACGAATCAAACTAGTTTAGAATTGCCAGCAGAATATCTGGAACCTGAAGTATCAATTACGGACGTTATACCATTATGGAGATCAAGATCGTCTTCATCGGCATGAAGAAATTGATGAAGATATTTACGAAAAATTATTTTGATCAGCCTGCCAGAGGAAGAAAAACTGTTGTCCAGGTCGCTCAAGCTACTGTTGATATGATTGGATCCAAAAGATCCATCGTTTTGACCAAGGTTTGTTAGATGAGTACTTAGAGCAAGCCATGAAGAAAAAAAGTTAAGTCTCAACGATGTGGAAATAATTAAATTACGCTTGCTCTCTTTGGCTTTGGGGAATCTTTTGATCAAGAAGAATTTATTGATTTAGTGGAGTAAAGAGTATACTTAGCTGATAGATTATTTTCCCTTTATCAGAGCTTGAAAAATGCTACAAAAATACGCTCATCTCAGTCGCAGGCGTGTTAGCTCATTATGGGGATATACGATAGGTTGCCAGATATTGTTAAAGTCTTAAATGATATTATGACAAAAGAGACATGATTTTTCAGGATAATATTTTTGTTTATGCTTTAAATTGGAAAGTTGCTTTTATTTATAGAAGATGATTTAGAAAAAGCAAAAAGATGATTATCAAAAAGTATGCTTGATGGCAGACTTTATTATCTGAGGATCTAGTGATGAGAAATATGAAAGAAGAATGGATAGAAGATTTAGGGAAAAAGGGCTTAATTTTTACTGATGTTTAAAAAGAGTGCTTAATTTAAGTTTGAATTTCTTTTTACAATAGTAATAAAAACTCGTGATATGTTCACGAGTTTTGTTGTCATAGTGGTTGAACTTGGACATGAGATGTCACTCACGCTAAAAATCTAGTATTAGATATACTGTTAACACAGTAGAAGAAAGGAAGAAACAGTGTTTTATTTTCACAGTTTATTCATTTTGAAATAGATTTTTAGAACATGAATGTCCTCACGCCATAAGTCATAGTAATTAGATATACTATCACAGTAGATGAGAAAGGAAGAAAACAATGTTTTATTTTTCTAAGTTTATTCATTTTGAAATAGATTTTTGGAACATGAATGTCCTCGCTAAAGTCTAGTAATTAGATATACTGTTAACTATTGAGAAGAAAGGAAGAAAACAATGTTTTATCTTTCTAAGTTTATTCACTTTTGAAATAATAATTTGGACATGAGTCCTTAAATTAATGTATAGAAACCACATAAACTAATAGTACAAAGAAAGGAAGAAGCAATGTTAAAAACAAGTTTTTAGGTGGTGGATAAGGTGATTGAGTAGTATTGATCAGAGCGAGTCTCTCTATCTCACTTTTAAAATCCAACCGAGCAGGATCGATTGTATCTGTGTGTGGTGGATGGGGATTAATAACATTAACAATGATTAGTAGTAGGTGAAAAAGCAGATTTTATTGGGAAGCGATTCATGAAAATGCACAAATAGTGATAAAAGAACAACAACAAAATGTTGAGGCATGTATATGGTACAATCAAATATTTTATGCAAAAACGAGAAGCTCTGATGAACAGTATGGTTTGTACGATACACGAATTAAAATCGAAAATTTATTGTCAACATATTTGGTTGGAAGAATAGAGTATTCCGATGAACTTGTTGAAGGAGGAATCTACCATAAAGGTGATATCTTGTTGAAGATTTTATTTTTAGGATCTCGTATGAATATAGTTGCTTTGGAGATGTGAGAGTTGTAAAACCTATTGCAAAAATGGAAGACATTGTCGATTACAATAAACCGATATTATTGATGGAAAGGATGAGAATGTGACTTCAGTAGTTTATATATGGTGGGCAAGAAATGTCCAGTTGAAGCATCTATATCAGATTGATTAAAAACAGAAAAAGGTCAAAAATCTTATTGAGCTTGAAAAATGATGAAGAATCCTATATGTTGATGCAGGGGGATTTTAAGCAAAACAGTAGAGATCCAATGATGTTCATGCATCGATGCTTGCAACTTTCTTTATAATGAATGGTCAACAAAATCATGAAGAATTAGTACCAGGTACTGTATTTCTGCTCATAGTGCAGGTATTTTAATGTATTATTAGCTAGTAGAGTGCAAGCTTCCCAGATATTGTGTATTTTATCAAGAAACGGGCTCAACTGATTAAAGATTTACACTGTAAAGAAGACTTTGGTTATTAATGACAGAAAAATTTAGATTATTTTTACCAAAAAGTACTAGATCAGTGTTATAAAAAGTAAAATTGGCTATTATAACTGATGAGAACTCAGGGTGTGAGTGCAGATGAATGAGGAAGATAGTGATCTTTGGAGTATTATTACTTCGGAAAAACAATTATATAAACTGAGAAAATTAGGTGTAAAGCACCATATCATACGGAATTTTTAAAATCCATTTACTGATCAATATGCAAAGTTAGTAGAGGAATTAAATATCGTACAAAATGATTCTTATGAATATATTTTTCATTGTGAAAATCTGAATGAAGAACTTTTTGTATCAATGGAATAATACTTTAATTGGAAAAATTATGGAGAAAATTTTAGGGGAAAGTCAAGGAAGTTAAAGACGTTTCACCAAATAAATTTATTACGAAACAGATGCAAAAATTGAGAAAGAGAGAGGGATTTGGATGAAAGTTGCAATTGTCACTGAGAGGACTCGTGGTATTGGAAAGTCAATAACTGAGGAACTATATAATGAGGGATATCATGGTAATAGCTGTGATATAATAGCAATGATGCGAAAGCGCTTGAATTAACTCAACAGTTGCGGTTTAGATGTCTGTAAGTGTGATATTTCAGATTCTAAAGCTGTTCAACGAATGGTGAGCAAAATATACCATACATCTATGGTCGTATTGATTGTTTAGTAAACAACGCCGGTATTATTAGGGATGGGTATTTCTAATGATGTCAGAAGAAAAATGGATGGATGTCGTCAATGATTAATCTAATGGGATTAGTTATATGAGTAAAGCTGTTCTTAAAAATTATGAAAGGCCAAGCGGATACAAGGTAAGGTTATTAATATATCTTCAACTAGCGGTGTAGCTGGCCAGGTGACAGGCTAATTATTCAGCGACAAAAAAGGAGCAATTGTTTCTGTTAGAAAACTCTAGCAAAAGAGTTTGCTCAAGATAGAATAATATCACTGCATGAGTCCCAGGATTTGATTGAAACAGATATGACAAGTGAACTACAAAATAAAGAGGAAAATTAAAGAAACATATTATCCCATTGAAAAAGATTTGGTCGACCAGAAGAGGTTGCATGGGTAGTGGCATTTTTAGCCAGCGAAAAGCAGATTATATCACAGGAAAAATTTTGTAATTGATGAGGAATGATTAATGATTAATTGGAATGAAGAACGCAAAGTATTAAAACACGCCAGGAAGTTGTAGATGAGATTAAAGAAATCTTAATAGACTTCTTGATGTTTGGATATTGATAAAGAACTTATTATGAACGATCAGCCTTTTTGTTTGGTAGAGGATTAGAACTAGATTCTATCTGATGCTTTGGAACTATCTATTGGTATTTCAACAACTTTTTGGGGTGGAATTGAATGATGATGATATGGCTGTTTTATCATCTATTAACAAACTTCGCAGATTTTGTGATCGAAAATAGTGAGGATATTATTTGTGAAAAATTAATAGCGAAGAAATTATTCGAATGTTGCCTCATCGCTATCCGTTTTATTAGTGGACAGATTCAAAAGTATAAAAGGGTATTATTGAGTGCCGTAAAAATATTACTATCAATGAACCATATTTTCAAGGTCACTCCCTGGTCGTCCAATTGTTCCAGGAGTATTAATGATTGAAATGGCGGCGCAGTCATCTGCTTTTGCTATATATTTTAGACTCACTTGGAAATGATGGAGTTGTTATGAAAGATTTGTCAGGAGAAGATATTGCGGAAAAGTAGGATACTTAGCAAGTGTAAAGAATTTTAAATTTAAAAATAGTGACTCCAGGAGATCAGCTCAATATCATTTGTAAATCTCAATCAAAAATTAGGGCAACTTTTAGAGATTCATGTTGTTATTCAGGATGAAAATAAAAAGAGGTCGCTTCAGGAAGGATGTTAGTATCAGAAAATGGAAATTAGATTAAAAATATTAAGAAAAACTATGGCTCCTTTTGAAGCTTGAAAGGAATTGATTTAATTTTAGAAGAAGGTAAGTTCTATGGTCTTCTTGGTCCCAAATGGTGCTGGAAAAACAACTCCCTTTAATCTCTAATTCAAAAATTTTCAAACAGAGCTCAGGAGATATTAGCTGGGAAATTAATGGACGTCCTCTATCCGTGAAAAGACTTTTTATCGCCATATCGAATCGTTTTTCAAAGCAATCGTTTGGATGACAAATTTAACGTAGAAAAACTTGGTATCTAGAGGTGCCTTTGTATGGGTTTATCTGAGGGCTAAGGTCATGGAGAGGATTAGGGAATTACAAAACTATCTAGATGTTGCATCTATTAAAAACAAGAGATACGGGAGTTTTGTCAGGGTGGTCAGAAACGCAAAGTAGATATCGCTCATCGTGCTTTACGCCCAAACCATCACTCTACTGCTGGACGAGCCGACTACTGGTTTAGATCCACAATCTCGACATGATTTATGGATGCCATCAATCGGTTGAATAAGAAAGATAATATGACGGTAGTTCTAATTACTCATTACTTTGAAGAAATGGCTGGATGTGATATTCTTTATGTTTTGATTTCGGCAATCTTTATTATTCGGGAGATATTGCCACTTTTTATCGAAAAAGCATTCGACAACTAACTTGAAATTTGCTCTTTCAAAAGAAGGACAGTCTGTAAAATCACTGTCAGTATCACAATCTGAACAAATGTCAAGTTTTTGTCAGAAGAGAAATTGTTTTAAAAATGTTTCTGTTGAAGAAATGATGGAAATTATTTCTGAAAACCAAGATAAGTCTATTATTGAAGTATTTAATGTTGAATATTCAAACTTGGAGGCAGCTTTTATTTGAATTTATTAAAAAGAAACGGGAGGAGAAATGAATGTTTGAGCTAATTTCTAGAAATAGGAAAGTATATACACGAGATCGTTCTAGCATTTTTATGTCATTCTTATCAGTTATTATCTTAATTTTAGTTTATCAAGTCTTTCTAGGACAAATCCAGATTGATGCAGTTAAAGAGGCGTTAGTAGCGATACTGCTTCGAGCGATACTATTAAGATGGTAAACTATTGGTTGATATCAGGTTTGACGACTATTATTTCTATGACCAGTACTTTTAGAGCATTTGGAGTAATGGTTTCAGATAAAAGAGAAAGAAACTAAGTGAAGATTTCAAGGTTAGTCCCATTTCTAATTTCAAAGTTGAACTATCATATGCTATTTTTGCAATACTGTTTGGGATTATTCTTACCATGTTCTCTTGTGTTTTTGCGATTGGGATTTTTTCAATGGTTTTAGCTTCCTTGCTGATTATTCAGCTAAAGACTATCTAACGATTTTTGGAATTATTAGTTTATCAACAGTATTGTCAGCTTCTATTATTCTTCCTATCTTTAACTTTTATTCAAACAAGTTCAGCGTTTTACCACTTTAAGTACAATAGTTGGAACCTTTTTATCGGATTTATTTCTAGAGTTTATCTTTCTATCGGATCGGTTGAGGGAAACTTTGCAGCAAGTTATGACTTGGTTTCCTATGACACAAGTGAATGCACTTTTTAAAAACAAGTTTCTGATGAAAAACTCAATCGCTCAAGTATTTAATGATGCCCCAAGTTCGGTGATAAATGAATACAAGGAATCTTATGGAGTAATATTGCAAAATGCAAGGGAATCATCTTCTAATCAATTTATGTTAGTTTATATTTCACTTATTATTGTTACACTATTAACGCTCCGCTTTTTATTAAAAAGGTTAAGAAATGAATAAAGATAGTAAATTGAAGATTTTGAAGCTACTTTAAAAGACTATGAAGAAATAGTTGAACTGTATAATAAAAATCAGGTTTATCAATTTTCAAATGGGGTTCCATTATCAGTACGTGATTTAGATTTGACTATGAAAAATCAAGGAAGTTTCAAATTTATTTTTGTTAAAAGGATCATGATAAATTGATAGGGACGTCAGCCTTCTTCAAATTTATAACACATGAGTGTTCTGACAAAGATAGTAGTTTTAGTGGATACCTTCTAATTGATTCAAAAATCGTAGTGGACAAGCAATATCTTTTTCTCTACAAAAATATTTTTAGAGAGGATAACTCAGCTAGGGTTTTTCAAATCTTTATACAGAAATCAGTAAATATAATAAGCCATCATTATCTTTATCAAAGTTAAATGGATTCAAAGAATATCATGAAACTTATGAAGATTTTTACATCATCGTTCCTTGTAGTAATTTACCTAAGCTAATGAGGACGTTTCGAATCTCAAAACTATCATGGGAAAGAGTATGATCTGTCTACATTCAAGATTCTAGATGAAGTGGAAAATTTTTCTCAGAAAGAAACTGAAATTAAAACAATTATTTCTGCAATGAAGAGATAGTATTTAGGTGCAAGATACTGCTACTTTACCATATTACTTGAAAATGGATTTATTTAAACTTGAAATTATGAGTATAGATGATCAGTATATCTTACGGGTAGATTTTCTGTCAGATAGAGTGAGAGAGGTTCGAGTTAAATTTTGTGAAAATATGGTTTTGTAACTTTTAACTAGAGAGAAATCTAGTGTTAAAACTTGGAAAACGAAACAATAAATGTTCTATTCAAGCTAGTATAGTTACTGAGGACGGAAATATTGACGTTCAACTAGAAAGGTTAAAAATCAGAGTTCACATAAGAATATCATTCTAAAAATACTTTTTCAAGGGATATGATTTATCAGTCACACCTGATGGCAATCTTATTTTTAGTAGAGAGGTAGAATTATTTTTTTGAAGACAGTTTTCACTGTATTTAGTCAGTCCGTCAGAAGCTCGTATAAGGGTGAAAGAAGGAGTGGATATATTAAGATTCAGTTACAGCATCAAAGGGCTTTTCATCACTAAAAATATTGAATTTATTGATAACGAAAAGGGTATTTTTGTACTTATCTGTTTAATACTAAGGCTCAGGAAAAGTTTTTCCCAGAACTACTGAAGCAAGGCTTTCAAAAATACATTGCCAAGAGTACTTTGATTGAGAACGCAGGAGCTTTATCAAGCCTATACACCGGGAGTAATCCAATAGAGCATGATGATTTTATTAGAGCGGATGATTTTGAAGAAAAAGACATTTTAGCTACTATATTCCAGATGAGGAGAAAGGAAAGTTCGCTATACTCCATTTGGGAAAAGGTAGTAATCAAATGCAATTTAGGCCTCTTTCTGTCATAGAGAGCACTGATTTAACTGACTTGAGCTTTATCAGTTTCACCATATCTCGAGTTTCCGAATAGAAAAGTGGGATTGATCCAGAAGACTACTCCTCCTCTAAATTATCAAAACAACAAAGCGACATTGCTGAAATTGTGTTCATCATGCATGTATAGAAGAAGAGCGTAATTATGGGAGAAAAGGGTACATGCCAATAGGGAAAAATATATCCTGCAAACAAATCTAGTCTTATCCCATAATCAAATTACTTTTACCAAAAGATAATGTTCCATTAGGTAGTGACTTGTATTCGATTTCGTTTGATTACAAGATTAGAGGAGGATTGAACAGGTTAGTTGTGGTAGGCGTTTTTGCCTATGAAAATAAATCACATATTTTTAGAAAATATAGAAAGGTTACTGGTGTATGATAGACACCGAGATAGATATCTAGAGTTTTTTAAAAGAAAGGAATATTTTATTCCTACAGAGAAAATAACAATTTAAAAAGTAAGATGTATATTTACAACTAGATCATCTTATCACTACTAATATAAGTATCACAGAATATAAAAGGAGTGAAGAAAATGAATACAATTTATGATACATTAAGAACAGACAAAGCATATAAAATTTATGATGGTTTCCTTATGAAATTGCTGGTGAGGAATATGAAGTAGTTTTAGATACTTTCTACCTAAAAATATCGTATTTGCAGACACAGATACCTGTGGTTATACTTTTTACTGGGAATGAGGATGGAACAGTATACGACGAAGTGACTTACTATAAGTTTGATGATAAATATTGGCTTGCTAGTCATAAAAGAACTAGAAAGTTATTTTGATAATTCTAATTTTTGATTACACGCTCACCGGAAATTTCTGCAGATTACAAGATGCTTCAGAGCAGAAGGAAAAACATGCCGGTGAAATTGCTCAAAATTCTATGAGTATGATATCTCTACATTGAAATTTTCGATCAGGAGTAGAAATGACCTTTAAAATCAGAGTGGATATTTAGTTCGATTTTGGTTTTTCAGGAGAGTTTGGCTATCAATTTTTTCTTGCCAACAGAAGTATTTTGATGAATTTGTTGAAAAGTTTGTAAGGGTATTCCTAAGTATGGGGAAAAGAGTTAGATGCTTATCTACGATTTGAGGTGGGACAACCGATTCAGCCATTTATCAGCAAGAAAATTATTCATTATATGAATTAGGTTATTCTTGGAATTTAGACTTTACCAAAGAAGAATTTTAAAGTAAAGTGAAAATTTATTAGATAGGATTAATGCCACAAATTTTTCAAAGAGCATTGGTTTTAAAACAGATAAACAGTAGCAGTAGGAACACAGGTAATTTTCGATAACGAGATTGTAGGTAAAGTTTGTTGGTTAGTGATCAGTGTAATTCATTAAATAATTATCTTGGATTAATGATTATCGACAAAGCATATGCTCACGCAGGAGTTACATTTGTTACGGAAAATGGGGAGGTAGTTACAAACCATTTCGAGTCCGTATAAAATCCCAGAAAGTTGGACAAAAGAATGAGTGTACATTAGTGGAGTTGGAATTGTTTTCTTCTCTGGGAAAAACTATGAGGAACACAAGGAAAACCTATTTGAATTAAAAAGGAAGGGATTTCCAGAAATTTCTATGAAAATCATGGATTTGCTTTTAGAATCTTATACAGGAAAAGTGCAATACGATCCGAAAGTTCCGAAACAATACCAAGACGAAACCCAGAAATTTTAAATTTGCATTCATAGCATTTGAAGAAGCATTAGCTTTTTCAGGTGTTGATTTAGAGAACTATAAAAATATTGCGGTTTGTTTAGGAACTTCATTAGGTGGGAAAGTTGCCGGACAAGAAGCACTCTACCGCTTTGAATCTGGGGATCTCCAAGTAGAAGCTGAACTCTTAGAAAAAACTTCTGTTCATCATATTGCTGATGAGCTGATGGCTTATCATGGAATTGTGGGCATCATATGTAATTTCTACAGCATGTTCTGCTAGTAATAATGCTGTCATCTTAGGGACACAATTATTACAAGATGGGGAATGTGATCTGGCAATTTGTGGGGGATGTGATGAATTAAGTGATATTTCTTTAGCAGGGTTTACATCTTTGGGAGCTATCAATGTAGATATGCCTTGTCAACCGTATTCTTCTGGTAAAGGGAATCAATCTGGTGAAGGAGCAGGATTTGTTGTACTTGTAAAAAGAAAAAGGCCTTAGCTAAATACTGGGAAAATTATTGGAGGTTTAATTACTTCGACGCTTATCATATTACTGCGCCAAAGCTGACAGGATGAAGGAGTCATGCGCAAATTGCTAAGCAATTAGTTGCTAAAGCTGGGATTGAATTCAAAGATATTGATTATATCAATGGACATGGAACTGGGACACAAGCTAATGATAAGATGGAGAAGAATATGTATACAAAACTTTTTCCTCAAACAACTTTAATTAGTAGTACCAAAAGGTCAGACTGGTCATACTCTTGAGCAGCAGGGATTATTGAGTTAATTAATTGTATAGCTCGCTATTGAAGAACAGTACGTGCCAGCAACAAGGAACGTTATTGGAACTGGACGATTTTCCTCAAAATTTTGTTTACAACAAAAAGAAGAAACACAACATTAAAAATGTCTTAAATTTCTTTTTGCTTTTGGTGGCAATAATAGTGGAGTATTGCTAGCTTCATTGGATTCATCGTTAGAAACTTTCGCACCTGAGAAAGACTTGAAGTTAGCCATATTAGGGTCTGCAAGTTCCTTCAAAAAGATCATAGTTCATTTGTACAATATGAGGAAGTAGCAAAGTGATTTTAATGATTTTAAAGCTTTGGTTTCAAGAGTGCAGTTCCTCCAAAAGCAATCAATCCAGCTCAATTTAGAAAGATGGACGATTTATCTAAATTAGTGGCTGTGACAACAGCTAAAGCCTTGAAACGAGCCAGATTAATTTGAAGAAAATCGATACATCAAAAGTAGGGATTGTTTTTACTACTCCATCAGGACCAGTGGATGTTGTAGAGGGATTGAGAAAAACAGATAACTACAGAGGGTTATGCACATGTGTCAGCATCACGCTTTCCTTTATACAGTTATGAATGCAGCCGCTGGAATGTTATCTATTATGTTCAAAATTAAAGGCCCATTATCTGTAATTTCCACAAACGCTGGTGCTATTGATGGTATTCAATATAGCAAAGAGATGATGAAAAATGATGGATTGGACTATGTATTGTTAGTATCTGCACATCAATGGACGGATATGAGCTTTAATGTGGTGGGAGCAACTAGGTTATAACAGTACAGATTATGGGTGCTGATTACTGCTCAGTTCAAGTAGTTATCTCACACAAAACAGGGACAACCTCATTTTGTTAGTAGTAAACAATTAAAATATAGTAACAAAACTTTACATGAAATTTCATCTATCTTTTGATCGCTCTTTTAAGGAACTTATGTCAAACTTACATTTATCACCAAAAGATATTAAAGGGATTGTTTGGAATGAACGTAAGAAGATTGATAGCTTTAGATTATGATTTCTTACAGCAAAATTTCTGAACAATACCAGTTTTCCAAATCTTATTGAGATCAATTTGATTTCTCATCAAATGGGCTGCGAAGAATTGACTTATTACGAATGCCAATCTATCACCAGGCTATTATCTGGCTCTCTCTATTCAAAAATTTGGAGTATATCATTTGCAGTGATTGAAAAATAGGTGATGTATGAGTAAAATTTTTATTTGCGCCCTTTTTATGATGAATTTAGGAGAAAGTCAACGATTATCAAAACTAGCTAAAGTTTCTGTTTGAACAAGGTCAAGAAATTCATGTTATAGGAGAACGTATTATTCGTTCCTATTTGATAACGATGCTTTTCATCGTAGAACATCACTGTTCGAAGATAAAAATTTATAGTAAAAAGTCGTTATGCTTCCTTCTTTTCGCTTTCGACAGATTTCAATTTTTATCTGAAGAAGAAATCGAGATGTCTGTTCAATCGAAAGAGAAATACTCGTAAAGAAAGATTTGATGCTGTTATAACGGGATACCGTTTGAGCATATATTGCTAGTTGTAGATTGGAAAAGACACCCCTTAATTTGGATTATTTCAGGAGCTACACACATCAATGAAATTGTGAAAAATGCAGAAGGATCTCTCCTAAAGGAGAAAATGAAGGAGGGAATAGTCAATTATCTGCCAAATTTGTTGAAAAAGTTGATTACTTCATTCTGAGTAATGTTAAAGAGTTGAATAACTACTTGAAAAGCATCAAGGGACTCCCGTTTCAACAATGCTTAGAAATTGTTTTCAGGTGACTTGAATTTAGTTGTTGATTATTCTCAATTTTATGATTTTTACGGAGGATTCTTGTTATAAAAGCATTGGACCTATTTTGATAGACTGAGTGGGCTTTTGTAACCATACTGAAAAAGGAAATGAAAAATCTTGCTTAGTTTTTGGAACATCATTTTAAAAACTTTCGTGGGTAGAAGAGTTTTCTAAAACCCACCAACAAACTATCAGTATGTATTAACAACTTGTGGTGAGCAACTTAAATATCCATGATCCTCACATTGAAGTAGTAGACTTTGTTGATTTTGAAACAATAAGTCAAGATATTAGTTTGCGATAATTCATGGGGACATGGAACAGTCTATGCGATGGCTTCAGTAGGGATTCCTTTTATTGGTATTCCTGTTCTTCAATGAACAATTTTGGAATATCAAGAAATTTAGTGATGTGCCTACTTAGTTAAAGATTCAAATAGTGTAAAACATTCAAGAAGTTATGAATTATTTTGAACAGCACTATTCCATGTTCAAAGATCAATATAGTACAATTAAGTCGTAACATTAAAAGTGAATCAGAAGAATCATTGAAAAAGCTGAGGTTGAAATTGAGAAATTTGTTAGAAACAGAGAACTATAATTATGTCATTGTATATAAAAACAAAAATTTCAATTTCAAAAATATCTTATTCAGTGACAGACTTGCAAGATATCATCAGGCAAGTAGGATGAAACAAAGGTAGTTGTTATCTGGAAGCTACTTTGTTTACAGATGTTTGTTGGGCTATTATTCGGAGGAAATTGCTCAGAAGGCATTTTCTGAAAAAGTTGTTATTTGATTGAGTTGCTGAAGGTAATATCAGCTATTCAAATTCGGGTGATTATCATGTTGACATACTCGGTTGGTGATGTAACTGGAGTAGATATTGAAGTCTGCTTAGATAGACCTGAGAGCACTTATCGAAAATTCTTGAAAACAATCAATGAAGAGAAAGAAAAACTTGAAAAGATTGTTTTTATCACAAAAATGGTTAGAAAAAGAAATCAAATAGTAAGCAATCTAAAATCAATGATATTAACTATTTTGCCTTTGGAAAAATTATATATGTGGTTAGTGCATTTAATAATAAAAATGAAGTGAAACTTATGCAATTATTGGATACAAATTTAAATAAGTTGGAATTAATGACGATCCAAAAATAAGCAATCATCCTAACTCTATCACCAGTTGGTAGGTTTTTCTTAATCCTTTCTTAACTAGACCAATTTTTGATATTTTGAAGGGGCCTCATTGTCAACTGTAGTGGGTTGAATAAAAATTCAATATCTGGAGAGGACAATTGATGTCCTTCCATTTTTATATTCAGAGCGATGGTACCTGTTTCTTAAAGTTATCATAGTTTCGAAAACCAAAAGGCATTTCTGTTTGATAAGTTTGATGAGATTATTAGTCGCTTCTAATTTGTATTAGGAATAGGGTAATTGAAGGGCGTTGACGATTTTCTCTTGTCCTTGAGGAAGGTTTTAAAGACAGTCTGAAAAAGAGGATGAACCTAGCTTTTAGATTGTCCTCAATGAGTCCGAAAAATTTCTGGGATCCTTATTCTGAAAGTGAAAAAGCAAGAGTTGATAGAGATTATAGTGGTCTTTCAAGTCTTCTGAATAGCTCAAAAGCTTGTCTAGAATCTCTTTATTGGTTAAGCGTATACGAAAAGTAGGGACGATAAAATCTCTTATCACTGAGTTTCCGACCATCCTGTTGAATGATCTTCCAACAGCGCTTGATAGCCTTGTATTCATGGGATTGATTAAACTGATTCATAATTTGATACGCACACGACTTATAGCTCGGCTTAAGATGCTGAACAATGTGGGAAACGATCAAGTACAATTTTTGTATTAGGAAAAGCTGTTTAGCCAAGTTATAGTAAGGACTAAACATATCCATAGTAATGATTTTCACCTGATAGCGAACAGCCCTATCGTAGCGAAGAAAGTGATTGCGGATGATAGCTTGTGTTCTTCCCTCAAGAACAGTAATGATATTGAGCTTGTCAAAATCTTGTGCAATAAAGCTCATCTTTCCCTTGGTAAAGGCGTACTCGTCCCAAGACATAATCTGGAAGATGAGAAAAATCAGCTTAAAGTGAAAAAGTCATTGAGCTTACGAATGACAGTTGAAGTTGAAATGGATAGCTGATGGGCAATATCAGTCATAGAAGTCTTTTCAATCAACTTTTGAGCAATCTTTTGTGATAATACGAGGAATTTGATGATTTTTCTTGACGATAGAAGTCTCAGCGACCGTCATTTTCGAGCAATGATAGCACTTGAATCGACGCTTTTTAAGAAGAATTCTGGTAGGCATACCAGTCGTTTCGAGGTAAGGAATTTTCGACGGTTTTTGAAAATCATATTTCTTCATTTGACATCCGCACTCAGGGCAAGACGGGGCGTCATAGTCCAGTTTAGCGACGATTTCCTGTGTGTATCCCAATTGATGATATCTAGAATCTGGATATTGGGTCTTTAATATCGAGTAGTTTTGTGATAAAATGTACTGTTCCATATGATTCTTTCTAATGATGGTTTCACGCTTTTCATTATAGATCTTGGGACTCACATCTGAAAATAAGCTCCATAATATCCATAGGGATTTACCCACTACAAATATTATAGAGCCGTAACAGAAATGAACTCAGAGTAGAATCTGGAGGATTTTAATGCTCGCTTGACAATAAATAGTATTTTTGTTAATATAGTATTTAGTTTTAAAAAGCACTCTAAACATTCAAAGATATTTGGGACTTCCCTTTAATAAATCTGTCACTTTCTTTTTCAAGACAGCCCAAGCTTGCTCAATGGGATTCAAATCTGGTGAATAAGGTGTAGAGGTAAGAAAAGTGTTTATCTTGACGCAAAGTTCATCCAAAAATCTTCTTGGGATGAAAACTAGCATTGTCCATGACAATGACATGAGGTGTCTTCAAAGCAGGCAGGAGTTGCGTTTTTGAACCACTTTAACAAAGAAGTCGCTCGTCATGCTTTCCTTGTAAATCATAGGAGCTATAAACCTCCATCTACTTGTCCTGCAACAATTGAAGTCCGCTCAAAACGCCGTCCATTAATCTTTTTCATAGACTTTTCTCCTCTAGGAGCCCGTGCATGAGAACGATAGAGGTAGCGGTCGATTCCTGTTTCGTCAATATATACGACTGGTAAATCTTTTTAGATTATCCAAAAATATCAAGAAATTCAGCGACTTTCTGGATCTTGTTCCTTAAAGCTAGTCGTCTTTTTTTAAAGTGACATTGATCTGCTTTTAAAGCTGCCCATACTGAAGGGAACAGCACAATCAAAATGTGCCGCACTTCCGTAAAAAGCATCTGGATGAGCTTTCACAAAGGCCTTTCAATCCTCCAAAGGAATCTTTCGGCTTTTTGGCGACTCTTTTTCCGCTCTAAGTGCCCTTGTTCACGTAATTTCTTTTTCCCATGTGAAGAGAGTTCTGACGCCAACATCAAAAAAACTTTGGATGCCTCGACATGGCTGTGTCCTCTTTGATGTAATTTAATGCTCGTTGTTTAAAATCTGTACTATATGCCATAGCTTTTATTATAACATGTATTTTATAAACTAAGGACTATATCATTAACAAAAAGAGAGGCGCTATGAATAAGAAAGAACTGCATAAGTTTAATAATCGTTTTAATAGCTTTGCTTTTAGCTTTTGAACAGCTGAAAAAGCTCAGCATAGGAACAGTATTGATAAATCAATCACTATTAATGAAGTCCATTTGATCGACCTGATAGGTTGCAATCAGCCTGTGAATCTAGTGAAATTATCTGAGTTACTTGAAGTATCTAGGAGTGCCACTACTCAGAGTGTTAGACGTTTAACCAAGAAAGACCTCGTTACTTTTGAATTTGCACCGATAATGAAAAATAAATATCTGATATTATCCAAAAAGGTGTTGACGTTTTTAATATCCATAAAGAGCAGCAAGAACATATTGAAAAAGGCCATTTTTCAGTTTTAAGAAACTATAGTGAGGAGGATCTTCAAATGGTTATGAAACTGATGGATGATGTTGAACAGGTATAGCAAGAATTGCTGTGGTAAAAATCACGGTAATTTTAAGTTACTATTGTTAATTATATTAACAAAAAGAGGAAGATATGAATATAAAAATTGAACTGATCTCAGAGTCTGAGTTGGCAGACGAATCTTTTAATATTGTTATCGATGGCTTTAAAAACCAAGAGAAACCTATCGAGTCGAAATGTATTTATCCGATTATTATTGTATCAATGTTCCCCATGCTTTTTAGCTCATGATGTTTTATGGAAATCAACAAAGACTTTGTATCAGATAAGAATGGTATTATTGATATTTCACAAGCTCCATCTGTTCTGGTTCTATGAAGGCATTTCAACAATGGGACTCATTTTTAATGCCAAGTCCCCTTGAACAACGAGAGAAAGAAACTCCAAACTCTTCTAAAATTCCCTTTATTAAATCACTTTTTGGAAATCAAATTATACAAGGTAATACTGTCGTCGCAGAGAGACTTATCAAGACATTACATGTTCGCAAATTAGTCATCAAGATATTTATCGAGAAACATTTTCAAGGGAGACTCTTTTTATGATAAAAAGGCAATAAACGCACCAGTATTGACAGTGAGCGGTAGGGTTGAAGGATTGAAAAGGCAGAATATAGCTCAGCTTCTATCTTCTAGAGGTATATTTGCTCTAGCAGCTGCCTACTTTGGTTTAGAGGGTTGCCAAAAACATTTGGAACGTATTCCTTTAGAGTGCCTTGTGGAAGCAAAGGATTATCTACGTCAGCATCATCAAGTAGATAGTGAAAAGAACTGGAATCTATGGACGTTCTAAGGGAGCAGAGTTAGTTTTAGCTGAGGAGAGCATTTTTAATGACGTTCAATGTTTGGTACTAAATTCACCCTCTGATGTGGTGTATGAAGGGATAAAAGGGAAATGGAACTCTCATACTTCTTCTTGGACGTATTTGCAAAAAGGAACTTACCTATCAAAAAGTTTCGACTGAGAGATTATCTGTTTAGCAAACTTTTTAGAAAAACCTATCCCAAAGATCGTTCTGCTAAGATAGATATTGGTCAAAATGCATTCACCCAATCTTGTTGCTCGGAAGTACTGTTGATGAAATATGGGATGCCCTCGTCAGCAATTGATGATATTGTCTCAGATTATAAAGGACACCACATTACATTTAAAAATATCATGAAACAGGTCACATGTTGACAGTGGCTTATCAACCCAATCATCGCTATCGAAAAGATTGGCGTTTACTGATGAAAGAGAGCAAGGATTCTTGGTTGGCTACGATTCATTTTTTTGATAGGCATTTGAAGAAGAAATAAAAATAGATTATAAATATGCTATAATAGTTCCAACTAAGATAAAACACAGTTCTGGTTGGTAGTCCAGACGTAGGCAAGCCTATCAGTAACCTTCCTCCTTGGTTGTCCATTCTTAGGGATAGATTTAAGGAGGTGCTGTCGTGAAACAATTTCAATTGGATTGACAGATATTTTGAAGATGGATTTTGGCATGGTTTGTTCTGAACAAGTGTATCGAGAAACTTATCAAGTTTGTCGTGTGACATTTGGTAAGGAGCCAAAAAGATGATGAAATTCTAGATATTTTACAGACTCAGTTTACTCAATTATCTTTTTAGTCCAGAAACTAAGCAGTTAAGCAACATGTAAAATCAAGAATCCTAAACGATTACAGCGAATTGTGAGGAAACAAGCAAAACAAAAGTTTCTTCCAAGTCGAAAGAACTATTGCAGTTGCAGATGAGGAAAGGAAAAAGATTTCAAAACATCAATCTAATGTCCAAAAGCAATTGCTCAAACAAGAGAAATTGAACGCAAACAGCAAAAACGTAGAGAAGTACAGGCATTAACTCACTTGTTTTCATATTTGATCAATCCTCCATAAACTGGAGGATTTTTGTAGATTACCTGAGAGATGTGATACTACTACATCTTTAAACTTATAAGAGTGAGATAAGGAGAAAACTATGCCTGTAAATGAATATGGTCAGATGATTGGTGAGCCCGTAGACGATACACCTGGAGTTCTTACCGTCGCTTGTGCGGATAGAAGGACAGTATAAGTTATCGAAGCTCTGTCGCAGAAAAAGCATGCGGAGGATTTGCTAGCTGTTTATGGTCCAGAATCACCCGGAGATGGACCCTATTCTTTCAACGCCAGTAGAGAATCTGGAAAGAATTAATCGTCGCATTAGCAGATGCTTGAGCGCAAGGATCGCTTCTGTTAGCGATTACGATGCTGACTGGAAAGGCGCTGACTGTTTTCTCATGCGTATTGACCAAGCCAATCGCACCATTGAAGTTGGCGCGGGTGACCTCCGGCTCTCAAACAGACCAGATGGGAACAGAAGCCACTCACTAGCTCGTTATAGTCTTTGAAGAGCTCGACTATCGCCGCTTATGAGTGGGAAAGTGCGACGCCTCAATCTTCCATCTAGAAAAGCAGAGAACGTTTGGGATTTATCTACGAAGGCACTTTTCCGTCAAGCTGTTATTTATAAAGGGCGTTCCAGAGACACGGATTGGATGTCTATGATTGATAAGGATTGGCCAAGGGTTAGGCTCGTTTTGAAGCATGGATTTGAACCCAGATAATTTTTGATGAAAATGGACAACAGATTAAATTCTACGAGAATGTTAGGTTTGATATGGTTAAGATTACAAAAAGAAAGATCTGTTTAATTGATGACGTTTTGCATCTCACCAGGCAGTTAATTGGACAAATTATACCAATCAGCCCTCAAATGTTAGCCCCAGGCTCTGACTCATTCACTGGCTATTTATCTACGCGTGATGGTGAGAAATCGTTGGTCTAGTTCGCTTGATTGGAGACGATTTTTCTTTTGGCTTTGTCCAGGATTTAATTGTTTTGCTAGCGTCAAGCATCAAAGGGATTGGTAGCGCCTTGATGAAGCAAGCTCTAGCTGATTATAAAGATGTCTGCAAGTACAACTAGTGACAGATGAGTCAGAAAAGACTCTTTGGATTTTATCGTTCTCTGGGGTTTGAAACTATTCAGCTCCAGTGTACGGGCATGATTTAAATGAATTGGAAAAATTTACAATAATCTTAAGCTAATTTTTAAGTCTTGTTTATATCTATATACTTATTAAATAAAGACCTCCTAACTTTATTTAATAGAATCCTAAACTTTTTCTTTTCATAATATCTTCCTTAACTCCCACCCAATCAGGTGAGTGTTATCGCTTTCTGGAGTTTCTAATCACACATAAAATCAAAGAGCAACTAGGAACTAGCCGCAGGCTGTACTTTCGTACGGCAAGGACGTTGACGCGGTTTGAATTTGATTTTCGAAGAGTATAAACATCGTTTTCCGATAAATTCCCGGTAGTTTTTGGAATTGGTCAGATTTGGCGAGGGACTTTTGGGTTGGGTCTTGGTAACATTCATTAACTTTAGTCATGAAAAACTAAAATAGTTAAAGCTAACTTTAAGTCTGCTTGTGTATCACGTAATTATTAAATAAAGACCTCCTATTACTTCTTCGAAAAATCTCACCATACTTTGTTAGAGTCGACTTACCTAACTTTAGTTATGCTTGCGTCGCCTGCCTAGTCTGATTTCGATTTTCATTGAGTAACCTTTCATTTAATAGAAACCCTAAAACTTTTTCATCATAATCTCCTAATAAAGTCACCCAATTTGGTGGCTTTTTCTTGCTTTGCTTTAGCAATTTTTAATTAGTATTATTTCTTTGAATAAAATTAAAAACTAGAAAATCTTAAGCTAACTTTAGGGTTTGCTTGTTAT
>BNJU01000250.1_pt1 | contig 57007 bp, 79 predicted proteins | sample 8539281 | NCBI WGS metagenome assembly BNJU01 (sample SAMD00202456, study PRJDB9452) | human saliva metagenome | isolation source: human saliva | place: Japan
ATGGTTACGTATTGCTTGGTCTCGGGGCCACCCAGGCGGGAAAGACCACGATGGGAGGGTCTTCGCCGGCGCCATTCCCGGTGGCAGCGCGGGTCATCTCTGGAGGAGGTCTGAGCTGGCCCGAGGAACCGTGACCGTGCATGCAGACCGGCCGCCCAACCTCGAGGCGTCGGAGAGATCAGCCTGCGTCGTCTGGTCAAGGAGGCCCTGCGTAGCGTGCCCCGACCGTCTCCTCATCGGAGGGTGCGTGAGGCCGAGGCCCTCGACCTGGCGATTGCAACTAACTCTGACTTGCTTCCATGTGTACGGTCCACGCTAATTCCGCGCGAGAAGCGGTCATCAAGATCTGCAGCTGCCGCTGCTGGCGGGGAGAACGTCTCCAGCGACTTCGTGGTCCCCACCGTCGCCAGTGCCATCGACCTGGTCGTCCACCTCGACCTGACCGCCACGGGCGCCGCACCGTCAGGAGAGGTCGCGGCACTGTCCGGCCGGGTCGAGAACGGTGTCATCGAGCCTCCGACGTCTTTCCGCCGCGACCCCGCCGGCAACCTCGTGCGTGGTCCGGGCGCGCCCAGCGGCGCTGAGCGCTTCAGCCGCGCGGACACGATCTCACCGCTTTTGCTGAACCGCCGCCCCTCCAGCGGCGAGAGGTTCTACTCGATGGGCGCGACCGCCGGGCCCTTTTCGCAGGTGGGATGCTGCTCATCTGGATGGCCTGCACCTCCGACCCGCCCCCAGTGGCGCTCGAGGCGGTCCTCGTCTCCTGGGCCGGACATCCTGGTCCAGGCCGGCGCCGGCCCGTACCAGCCCCACGATGTTCGTCCTGGGCCTCGATCGGACCGGGAGCTGCTCGTCGGCATGGTGTTCCTGGGGATGTTCCGGGCGTGCGCCGGTGGCGGCCTCTTCGCCGCGTGATCTTCACCCGCGGTCCCGTTCCTCGTCATCTCCTCCCGCGCCCGCGCCCGCCGCACTCGCCTGCGCGAGGTGTGGCCGGAGGTCGTCGACACGCTCGTCTCCGGCGTCCGAGCCGGCGATGAGTCTGCCGAGGCCCTGACCACCGGCGAGCGCGGACCGGAGGCCGTCCGCCGCCAGTTCCGGGCCTCGCCGCCGACTGCGCCGCCACCGCCTGTTTTCGACAGCTCCTGACCGGCTCATGGCGTCGCTTCGCTGACCCCGTCGCCGACCGGATCGTCGAGGCCCTGCGCCTGGCCCACGAGGCTCCAGCGGCACCGACCTGGCACGCTGCTGCGCTCCCCTGTCCCAGATGTGCGCGAGGACATGCGCACCCGTGGAGAGCTCGAGGCGCGCCAGTCCTGGACGGTCAACGGCGCCAAGGTCGCTGTTGCCGCCCCGTGGCTCGTCCTGGCGCTGCTGTCCACCCGCCCGCAGGCGGCCGCCGCCTACGCCACCACGACCGGCGCCGTTATTCTCCTGGTCGGCGCTGTCGTCTCGGTCATCGCCTACCGGCTCATGCTGCGCCTGGGGCGGCTCCCCGAGGAGGAAAGGATGCTGCGATGACGCCGATGAACGTGGATGCTCGCCGGAGGGCTCGCGGGCCTGGTCGGGGCCATGGGGGTCCTGACCATCATCTCGGCCGTGCGCCGACGCCGCCCCACCCTCATGGCCCGGCTGGAGCCCTACGTCCACCAGCAGCCCAGCACCTCGGGGCTCCTGACCGCTCCGGCGGGCCTGGCCTCCGACGGCCGCACCGTCGTCGGCCTGCCTCATGCCACCACGGCCGGCGTTCTCAACCTCGGGCAGGGTGATGGACTCCGTCGTCCTCTGCCGAGTCGGTCCGTCGACGTCGACGCGCTCCGGGCTCGCCCTCTGGCCTCGACCAGTTCCGCCTCCAACAGGTCCTGTGGTCGACGACGGCGCCTCCTCGTCCTGGCGGTCCGGTGGCCTGGCGGCCCTGCTCAGATCCGTCAACGTGCCCGGCACTGTCGTCCTGTCCGCCATGGCCGTCGTGGCCGGGGCGGCTGCTCGGGACTGGTGGCTCAGCCGCCGTGGCGAAACGGTCTCACGCGATTGAGGCCCAGCGTCGACGTCGTCGAGCTCCTCGCCCCTGGCCGTGGAGCCGGTCAGGGGCCGGTGGTCGCCATCGAGCGCGTCGTCGCGCTCGGGCACGGCGAGCTTCATCGACGAGCTGGGCGCCACCTGACCGACATCCGTTCCGGCACGGTCTCTGTCCACCGCCCTGACCATATGGAGCGCCGGGTCGGCTCCGTCCATGCCACCCGCCTGTGCGAGGCGATCGTCGACCCTGGAGCGCGGTACGCCGCTGGCCGAGTGTCCTGCGCTCCCAGGCCACCGGATGCGTGAGGCGGCACGTCAGGACTTCATGGAGGAGGGAGGCAGGCGTGAGATGCGCCCAGATGGTTCCCTCGTGGTCTTCCTCGTCCTGCCGATCACCGTCCTGTTCGCCCTGTTCCCGGGCCGTTCGTCCTCAGGCTGGGGTGTGCATGAAGCGTATCCGACCTCGCACCGCCGAATCTCCTCGCCCATCGTCCGCTCAACCAGATTCCCGCCTGTCAACAAGGAGTAGCCATGGAAGCGCACCATCCTTCCCCGTCTCGCTCGCCTCGTGTCTGCTCCAGGCCGCGGTGGACCGGCTGCCTGACCCGGATCGACCTGCGACGAGCGCGGTGACGTTCCCGGCTGCGCTGGTCACCCTCATGACCGCCGGCCTCGTCGTGGCCCTGTGGACGGTCGCCGGCAGCACGCTGACCGAGGTCTTCCTCAACGCCATCGCGGAAGGTGACGAGTGCTATCTGACCGGTCTCGGCGCCTTCTCCCGATACTGCGCATGAGCCGCACCACCTCCCGGCACCGCTCATCGCGTGATTACTCGGGAGTCGGGCTCGCCGTCGTCGACTTCGTCATGGTCGGCGCGCTCGTCGTCTTCGTGTTCGTGGCTCTCTCCAGGTCACCTGGGCGTCTACGCAACGTTCTCACCGACGCCGCCGGCGACGGAGCCAGGCGAGCCGCCTCTGGTCGGGGCACGGAAGCCGAGGCGCAACGGGCATGTGCGGTCTGTCCGGACGCCGCGCTGCGCCACGGCTACGTGGACACCGCTGACCGTCTCGCGTGTCCCTCCGACCTGATCGATCGCTGAGGTCACGGTGAGGCGCCCTTTCCAGTTCTGGGTCTCTTCGGCCCGGAGGGACCCTGACGGTGACGTGACGCGATCGACGAGTCCTCCCTGGTCCGAGAGTAGCTAGCCGTGGCCGCGCCGAAGGTCCTCGGACGACCGTCCCAGCGTTACCGGGCAGAGAAGGTCTGTACCAACGGGTCGCGTCAGCGGGGACGGCGCGCTGCACGCCGACCGAGACGCTTTCACGAGACTCCATGCACGACGCCGGGCGCTCTGAGCCGGGAGGAGGGCAACGCCATCGTGGAGTTCACTCGGGTGGAGCGCCGTTCTCGGTGGTGCCCGTCCTCTACCTCGTGGTCACTCGCCCAGATCCAGGCCACGACCTTCGCCAGCCCCTCGCGGCCGATGCCGCCAGCCGCGTCCTGGAGGTCGACGACTCGCCGTCAGCGCATGGACAAGGCCCAGGTGGCGACGGAGCTGTCACTCTGTCCGATCAGAGGGCTCGACGCCGACTCGAGGCTCGCTGACGCGTCACCTGCGCCTCACGGCTGCGCGAGGACAGGCCGCGATCGTCAAGGGTCGCCGTCGGTGGACCTGCCCGGCTTCGCCTCCGGGGATCGGCCGCGACGTCGTCGTGGTGACACCGAACGAGCCATCACCTTGCCGGGCAAGGAGGAGCCGATGAGAACTCGGCCGGTTCCAGCGATGACTCTTCGACGGGCCCAGGAGCTTTGGCGCGCCTGCGCCGAGGAGTGAGGGTCAGACGCTCCTGCTGGGTGTCGGCCTCATCTGCGTGGTCCTCGCCCTGCTGTTCGTCGCGGCTCTGCGACGGCCATCTCACCTCGACCTCAAGACCTCACCTCGCTGGCGGACTCCGGTCTGCGCCGCGGGCGCCGACGGCCTGGAAGAGGACCTCGTACTACGGGGCAACGGAACAGACACGGCGCCCTGCCCTCTGACCGACGTGCGGTGCGAACCAACGCCACTGCCGATCTGTCCGCCCAGCCCTCTGCGGCCAGGCTGGCGGGGGTCACGATGATCGCGCTCGGGCTGCTGATCGCAGACCGCCGTAGACGCTGCAGGCCCGCTCCCTGCCTGCCCTTCTTACCCTGGGGATTGTCCCCGCCAACGGCTTTCACCATTACCGCCACCGGATCGGCCTGATGACGACGACGCAGTGAGTCTTCAGGACTCACCGCGTCGAGACGGGCGGATGATTGATGGTGGGCGGGAGGGTGACGGCTGAGTGGGCGCCGTCAGGCCTGCTCGACGAGCTCGTCGAGATGGGTGAGGGGCGTCGGTGCCAGGTGCATCTCGGGGCCCGTGAGCTCCTCCTTCTGCCGGCGCGAGAGCTGGGCGATGTAGGCCCGCTTCACCGTGAACAGGATGTTGATGCCCACCAGCAGGTAGAAGGCGTTGGCGATGACGTTGGCCAGGGCCCCGGAGCTCGCGCAGTTGATGGTCAGCGAGCACGGAGCCAGTCGATGTTGAGGGCCTGGTACTTGAGTGAATCTCCCGCGATCGTGCCCTTGGAGACCAGGAAGTAGGCCACGAGGAGCGCAGTGGCACCGATCCAGCTGCCGAGAGAGATGAGGGGAGAGCGCGTCGTTCACGGAACCGATTCTTGGCCCGTCCTCCGATGAAGGTCAATCGCATCTCTCTGCATGAGGGATGTAGATTTACTCATGCACGTGCTACCCTCAGAGGCCATCGGTTCTATTGGCCGTTCACCGGGCCGGAGGAGTCGTCGCAGCGGCGGATATCCTTCACATCACGCCGTCCGCAGTCTCCCAGCAGATTCGCCTGCTGGAGCGCGAGTGCGGCGCCCGGGTCCTGGACCGAGCGCCCTCCGGAGCCGTGCTCACCGCGGCCGGCAAGGTTCTGGCGGAGGCGGCCGAGCGCATTGAGGATGAGTCGACCACCGTGCGCCGTGAGCTGGCGGACCTGGACGACTCCATCCCCTCCGGTGTGGTGCGTGTGGGCAGCTTCGCCTCCGCCGTCCGTGCGCTTCTGCTGCCCCTGCTGACCTCGTTGGCGACCACCAGCCCCGAGCTGGAGGTCGTCGTCGAAGAGGTCGAGGCGCAGTGCCCCGTCCAGGCTGCGTCGGGGCGAGCTCGACTGGTCTCATTGAGCGTGACGAGCACACACGCCGGCCGCACCCCGGGGTATGGCCGACATCCCTTTACTGGACGAGTCCTGGCTCGTCGTCGTGCCGGCCGAGCAGGCCGCCCCCTCGACTTTGGCGGACCTGGTCCGGGCCACCTGGATCGACCTGGCTCCGGGAACTGCGGGAGCCTTCGCCCTGGACCGTCTGGAGCGCCAGCTGGGGACGCCGCTGACGATGCGGCACGTCGCTTACGACTACGACGTCGTTCTGGCCATGGTCAGCCAGGGTCTGGGCTGCGCTCCTGCCCGAGCTGGGCTCGTCTACTCCGGGCCCGTGCCTGACGAGCTCAGTGTGCGCCTGCGGGCTGGGGGTGCGCCAGCCGGTGGTGCGCCACCGCTCGACCCGGCACCGAACCGAGCCCGGCGACGCGTGAGTGCTCGAGGCGCTGCTCGCCCAGGCCCAGGGGCTCGAGCTGGATGATGCTCGACGGTGGACGCCCTGGAACCGACGAGGGCGACAGACCGAATCCGTCCCGACGGCGTCCCCGGCGCGTTCTGCCGTAGACTCACCTTCGTGGCCACTGACTTCTCCGCTGAGATCGAACGACTCCGACACACCTACGCGTCCATCGCCGCGGTGACCGACCCCGAGGCCCTGCGCGCCCGCATCGCTGAGCTCTCCGAGCAGGCCTCCGCCCCTGACCTGTGGGACGACCCCGACTCCGCTCAGGTGGTCACCTCGGCCCTGTCCCACGCCCAGGCCGACCTCAAGCGGGTCGAGAGCCTGGGGGAGCGCATCGAGGATCTCGAGGCCATGGTCGAGCTCGCCGGTGAGGAGGAGGGCGAGGACGCCGCCGAGATCCTCGCCGAGGCCGAGGCGGACCTGACCGCCATCAGCAAGGACCTCTCCGACCTGGAGATCCGCACACTGCTGAGTGGCGAGTACGACCCGCGCGACGCCGTCATCACCATCCGCTCGGGCGCCGGTGGGTGGACGCCGCCGACTTCGCCGAGATGCTCCTGCGCATGTACACCCGCTGGGCCGGAGCGGCACGAGTACCTCGTCATGTCCTCAACACCTCCCACGCCGAGGAGGCGGGCCTGAAGTCGGTCGCACGTTCGAGGTCCACGCCCCTACGCCTACGGGACTCTGAGCGTCGAGGGTCGGCACGCACCGTCTGGTGCGCGTATCAGCCCCTTCGACAACCAGGCCGCCGTCAGACCTCCTTCGCCGCCGTCGAGGTCATCCCGCTCATCGAGTCCACCGACCACACGACATCCCCGAGGCCGACATCCGCGTCGACGTCTTCCGCCTCAGGACCCGGCGGTCAGAGCGTCAACACCACGGACCTCGCCGTGCGTATCACCCACCTGCCCACGGGACTGGTGGTCCCATGCAGGACGAGAAGTCCCAGATCCAGAACCGTGTCGCCGCCACTGCGTCCTCCAGTCGCGACTGCTCCTGCTCAAGCAGCAGGAGGAGGACGCCAAGAAGAAGGAGCTCGCCGGGGACGTCGAGCCCTCGTGGGGACCAGATGCGTCTACGTCCTCAACCCCTCACCAGATGGTCAGGGCGACCTGAGGACCAACTTCGAGGTCGGCAACCCCTGACTCGGTGTTCGACGGCGACATCGACGGCTTTCATCGACGCCGGTATCCGCTGGCGCAAGCAGCAGGAAACGGCTGAGGACTGATCGGAACGCTTCCTCGGAAGCATCACCATCGTCAGGGATCCCCCGGAGGGATCCCTGATTCCTTTTCTGCCTGTCCCTGATTTTTTCGGCCTGCGATTGAGAGTGCAAAACATGGTGGGCGTACCGTGAATTTCATGAGCGCATTGCATGGAAAACCCCGGTCGGCGGTCAACTCATCAATATTCTCATCTCTCGAGTCTCCGGATCTCAGTGCATATCGATCAGATCAAGATCGTCGACTAACCGTGAGTGGAAAGGTATTGCGCGTCATCGTCGCGATTGCGATGATGTTCGCTTGCGCACTCACACCACCTTTGTTGAAGCAGATTCCTGCGATCCAGTCATTCGCTCTCGCACATGAGAATCCCGATGATCTATTGGAGTCTTTCGCGGTGGGGGCTTGTGTGCTGTTGATCCATGGGGCAGCGGTGGTCCTCGCTCTGTTCTGTGCTACGTCCTGCGCCGCACGCTCGACCGAGGCCGTCATGTCCGTTTGTGCCTGCGTATCGATCGTCGCGCCCCTGCTCTGGCTCGCTGATGGTGCTGGCTGCGCTCGTCGTGAACTCGCAGGCCGGCATCATTCATGCGCCTCGGTCCTTGCCGGTGGCGATCAGCCCACACCGCGCGGGGCTGCTGTGGCTCGTACATCGAGTCCTTCTCGATAGCTTTTTCTCCTCCAAGGAGCCCTGAGGAGATCAGTATGGAGAGGGTGGCTCTTCTCCTCGCTGCGAGACGCGTTTCGCGGCGGCCGCCAGCGTCCTCGGATTCACCGTTCTTCATCTTCTCTCTCAAGGAGGACAGCAGAATCTCCTGAGCACATCACCCATCTCGCCTTGCCGTGTGGACTGCGGTGGCGGCGATGATTGTCCGAATCGTCTCCGGCTCGACCTGGGCAGCGATCGGCGTGCACGGAGGGATCCACCTGGTGAACTACTACGTGGAAGGCTCCCTGCATCTTCCCACTGGAACGGTGACCTGGGTGCTTCAAGGCCTGCTCTGGGCTGCGGTAGGTGTCGTGATTCTTGTGTTCCACCGACGTCAGTGGCGGTTGGCTGGATCCTCATTGTCGGAGTTGTGAGGTGTCGATGATCGCCTCAAGCGGGGAAGAGGTCGACGAGAGGACGTGCGTCGTTCATGGATATTTATTGGTTCATGGGATATGAGGATGATGAGGCTGTGACGAAACTAGGTGGGCAGCACATCTTGTGTAGAGCAGTGAGGACTGGCCTGAGTTGTCTCAGGGAGATTCCGAATTTATCTTCGATGCACGATTGGGGCTGATCGTGATAAGCAACACTGCTAATGTTGGGGGTATGAATACGTCGCGATCTCCGGCACCCACCCCTGCCCCAGTAAACGATCTCTCCCAACGAGGTCGGTTTCCGGCCGTTTAGAACGGTCCTGCGCGTTGCACTCGCAGTAGTTGTCATGGCAGCAGGCGTTCTCGTGCTCCCTTCCCTGGTGCCATTCGGAGTGCTCGGGAAGGCGATAGCATAGCGGGGTGGCAATCGAGACTGTGGCGCTGTCCGGATCATCCTTTGTTCGTTCTGCTTCTGACCTGGTTGCGTGGTAACCCGGCTGGATGGGAGGAACCTGAGTGATTTGCGTCTGCGGGTCGATCGGCGCGCCATGGTCTGGATGCTGGCCATGATGGTGGTGGCGGTGGCCAATGTGGTGATCGTGGGGGCTGTGATGAACCTGCTTGGGATCGAATCCACCGCCGAAAGGATCAAGGATCTGCCCCTCCCCATCGTCGGGGCTCTCGTCCTCCACCAAGTGAATCTTGCGTTTCTGCTCCAGGGATTCCGGAGGAGCTCGTGTGGCGGGGCTGGCTCGTCAGGTCGTTGCGATGGGCGCATCGCCGGAATCACTTCGGTCATCGGTTTCACGCTGATCCACCTCATCTCCAAAGGCGGGCAGGAGGGCTGGATCGAGCGCATTCTGTATTTGGCGACTCCCTTCGGCTTCGCTGTCGCGGCGGTGGTGGTCCTGTGGGTATCGGACTCGACGTGGGCGGCCGTCGGCGTGCACGCGGGCTCTCACATGGCCAATCTGGTTTTGTTTGTCATGCCGGTCGATAGGACTCATCCTGTGGCCTGGGTGCTTGAGGGTGCCCTGTGGCTGGTGGTGGCCGGTGTGGTCTGGTTCCTGGCGCGACGCCGCGCCCTTATTGCCTCCCACTGAGTCATCTGCGCTTCACTCGCGGTACGGCGCTTTGGGTGGTTGGGATGATGGCCGCGCCCGGTGTTACGACGGCGATGGCCCGGCGTGTACCGTCTCACCTCCGCCGTCGTCGCCATTGCTTCAGGGCTCCCTTAGGCTTGGCCACGGTGCGCACGGACGGTCCGATCGGTCGCCGTCGTCGCGCAGAACTTCCGCTCACACCCTGACGAAAGGCGCAGACGAGCAGTGGCTGAGTACATCTACCAGATGATCAAGGCGCGCAAGGCCCACGGCGACAAGGTCATCCTCGACGACGTCACCATGGCCTTCCTCCCGGGGGCCAAGATCGGCATGGTCGGCCCTAACGGCGCCGGCAAGTCCTCCATCCTCAAGATCATGGCCGGCATCGACCAGCCCTCCAACGGCGAGGCCCGCCTGACCCCTGGGTACAGCGTCGGCATCCTCCTTCAGGAGCCCCCGCTCAACGAGGACAAGACGGTGCTCGGCAACGTCGAGGAGGGCGTGGCCGAGATCAAGTCCAAGCTGGACCGCTACAACGAGATCAGTGCCGCCATGGCGGACCCGGATGCCGACTTCTGACGCCCTCTCATGGCGGAGATGGGCACCCTCCAGGACGCCCTGGATGCTGCTAACGCCTGGGACCTCGACTCCCAGCTGGAGCAGGCCATGGACGCCCTGCGCTGCCCCCGCCGGACGCCGAGGTCAAGAACCTCTCGGCGGTGAGCGCCGTCACGTGGCCCCTGTGCAAGCTGCTCCTCGAGGCCCCGGACCTCCTCCTCCTGGACGAGCCCACCAACCACCTCGACGCCGAGTCCGTCCTGTGGCTCGAGCAGCACCTGGCCAGCTACCAGGGCGCCGTCATCGCCGTCACCCACGACCGCTACTTCCTCGACCACGTCGCCCAGTGGATCGCCGAGGTCGACCGCGGCCACCTCTACCCCCTACGAGGGCAACTCACCCACCCTACCTGGAGACCAGGAGAAGCGCCTCGAGGTCCAGGGGCAAGAAGGACGCCAAGCTCGCCAAGCGCCTCAAGGAGGAGCTTGAGTGGGTGCGCTCGTCGGCCAAGGGACGCCAGGCCAAGTCCAAGGCCCGTCTGGCCCGCTATGAGGAGATGGCCGCCGAGGCCGAGCGCACCCGCAAGCTCGACTTCGAGGAGATCCAGATCCCGCCGGGGTCCCCGCCTGGGCAACCAGGTCCTGGAGGCCACCAACCTCAGCAAGGGATTCGACGGACGCACCTCATCGACGGGCTCTCCTTCACCCTGCCGCGCAATGGCATCGTCGGTGTCGTCGGCCCCAACGGCGTCGGAAAGTCCACCCTGTTCAAGACCATCGTGGGCCTGGAGCCGCTCGATGGCGGAGAACTCAAGATCGGTCAGACCGTCAAGCTCTCCTACGTCGACCAGTCCCGAGCCGGCATCGACCCCAAGAAGACCCTGTGGAGGTCGTCTCCGACGGGCTGACCACATCCAGGTCGGCAACGTGGAGATGCCCTCGCGCGCCTACGTCGCCTCCTTCGGCTTTCAGGGGGCGCCGACCAGCAGAAGCCGGCCGGCGTACTCTCCGGCGGTGAGCGCAACCGCCTCAACCCTGGCACTGACCCTCAAGCAGGGCGGCAACCTCATCCTCCTGGACGAGCCCACCAACGACCTCGACGTCGAGACCCTGGGCTCGCTGGAGAACGCCCTGCTGGAGTTCCCTCGGCTGCGCCGTGGTCATCACCCACGACCGCTGGTTCCTCGACCGTGTGGCCACCCACATCCTGGCCTGGGAGGGAACCGAGGAGAATCCGGCCAGTTGGTACTGGTTCGAGGGGAACTTCGCCTCCCACGAGGAGAACAAGGTCGAGCGTCTCGGACCCGAGGCGGCCCGGCCCCACCGGGTCACCTACCGGAAGCTGACCCGGACTGACTCCCTGAGTGAACGAGCTCCGGCTCGATCCGTCATTCAGACAGAGACGCCATTCTTTCAGCCGACTGGCTGAGGGGATGGCGTCTCTGTTACGGACAATGAGGGCGCCGAGTCATGGTGCTGGAACCGTCATCGCCGGAGACTCTCAGACCTGCACCAGGAGTGGTGATGCCTGCGTCGGCGCGACTCAATTCAGAAAATTACCTATAATAGTGTTGGGAGTAGGTGATCGTCAAGGGGGATTGACCGCTCTGGCGTGATTTACAAGGTGGCTTTTAAGGTTTTTTCAGGCGATAACCTTATGTGACCGGGTTACCGTCTTGATCACTCCGCCACTTTGAAAGGACAATTATCATGGGTGCAACAATGGCTCGCCGTATCGCAAGTGCCGGCTCACTTCTCGCACTCGCCGCCGGCGCTCTCCTGATTCCGACCTCGACAGCAAGTGCTGCTGAGAGAGTAGGTGCTGCTGAGAGAAACGGTGTATGCGACGCCGGAGAGGTCTGCTTCTACTACAACACCGATGGGCATGGATCGATTGCCGACTTCAATGGGTCCATCCCCAACTATGGGGGAAGTCAACCCAACTGCTATGAGTTCAGGGGAGCTGGCAACGGGCAAGGAAAGTGCGTGAAGAACAACGCGGCCGCGGTCTGGAACAGGACGGGCACGCAAGTGGTTGTATACTACAACTCATACTTCTGGGGGGATAATGAGCTTATTCCCGATGGTAAGTTGGTCAACCTCAAGCCTGGCCTCAAGAACAACAACGCCTCCCACAAGATCTTCTGGTAAGTTGGTGATCCTCAAGCCTGGCCTCAAGAACAACTCCGCCTCCCGCAAGTTCTTCTATCCCTCGTGGTGATGAAGGACTGAATGTCCTCTTCTAGATCTGGTGAAGGAGGTTGATGACAGTGGCGCCGATCAGCCCGGAAGGTGTCGGCTGGCGCCACTGTCACGATAAACACCCCGATTGCGTCTCGCGCATCTTGCCCGGCGACATTGACTGTGCATAGGGTGTCGTACGTTGGAAGGTGCGTGATGAGCAGGAAGACGCCCGTCTTCATTCCCGAAGGCGGTGTGATAGGCAGGCTCCCGTTCGACGGGCGGTGGCTGAGCGAGGTCAGTCCCACGCGCCGCGTCCCGAGCCACGGGACCGATCTGTTCGGCACCACTTACGCGCTCGACTTCGTCGCCGTCGACGATGACGGTCGCACTGCGCCTGCGCGCAGCCTACGCACGGTCCTCGCCACCGAACCGCCGGAGCTCTTCTACGCCTTCGGGCGTCCCCTGTACTCGCCCATAGCAGGAACCGTGGTGTCTGTCCACGACGGCGAACCCGACCACGAGGCGCTCCGCTCGATTCTGACGCTCATCCCATATGGGTTGAGCCAGCCCCGTCGGATTCGGCGGGGACTGACCGCGGTCCTTGGGAATCACGTCATCATCCAGGTTGCAGAAAGCCCTTATTACGTTGGACTCGTGCACCTTCAGCGAGGCTCTGTTCAGGTGTCGCCTGGTGAGCGGGTGTGCGCCGGCGATCAGATCGGCAGATGCGGCAACTCCGGGAACTCCACGCAGCCTCATCTCCACATTCAGGCGATGAACAGCCCTGATCCCTATGCCGCGAAGGGTGTGCCGCTCCGTTTCGACGAGTTCCGGCAACGCGGTCCAGAACAAGGTGCCCCGTGGTCGCTGTGCGAGCAGGCCTGCCCCGAGCAGGGCTCAGTCATCGCTCGACTTTGATGCGACGCCATAGAATGAATCTCAGATCTGGCGTGATGATCCGTCGCGGGACCGCTGCGGCCCGATTGCGACGAGAAGTAGGGGATGAGCCTACGGTGCGGTGCGCCGGTTCTGATCCGGGACGTGCTTTTCCGGCGAGGACTGCGTCTTCCTGCAAACCTCTGAGGTCCGGTGGCAGTCGTTTGTAGGAGAAGTACGTCCTGGATGGAAAACGCAGTCCCCAACCCGCACCATTCCGGTGTCCATACAGCGGACATGAACGCTGTGGCGACGTAAGGGGCCAAGCAGAACTCCCGAGATTCCGGGGTCGTCGTCCAACCGCATCTACTGTGGAGTCAGCCATGTCCGCTGTGTGGACACCGAGTCGCTGACGCGACGCGGGAGAAAAACAAAGGCATCAGTTCGGATCATTTAATGAGAGGAATTTTGCGACCGAGGCATGAACTTCTGGATTTCCGGCCCAGTATGCATGCCTGGCGTCCGGAATCATGAATACTTCCGCATTTGGGATTCGATTTCCAAGGATTGCTGCGTTGCCAGGATCGGAGATAGGGTCGTTCGTGCCGTGGAGGATCAAAGTGGGGGCCGTAATGTTTTCTGGGGCTGGCCCGTCAGGGCGGTCTGAGGCCTTGCTGTGGATGCTCATTGCTTCTGGTGAATGAGGCGCGGGGAAGACGCTGGTGGCTTGTTGAGGATTTGCTGCGATCCAAGGATCCGGATAGAAGAGTGAAGCTAGTGCGCTTGGGTCGCCGGATGCTAGGGCCGCTGCTCCAGTGGTAGGGCGAGGTAGTCCAGTTCCGTCACCAGCGCCGGTGCCCCCAATGGTGAGTGTAATAATGCGGTCTGCATGCTCCGCTCCGAGCCACTGAGCAATTCTTCCTCCCATTGAGTGTCCGTAAACGTGCGCCCTATCGATACCTGCGTGATCGAGGATGGTTACTACATCCTTTGCGAAATCTCTCGTCGACCATTCTGAGTTCAGTGGCGCTGTGTTCTGGCCGGTGCCTCTGTGGTCAAGGAGTACGATGGTTCGATTGGTGAATTCGTTGAGAACGGAGTCCCATCCGTGGTGGTCGAGTCCCCTTCCTTGGATAAGCACTAACGGAGCTTTGGGTGATGATGTGTTTCTTATGGAGTACCAAAGGCTGCCGCCTTTTGACAGTGTCACAGAAGTCATGATTCAATCATATCATGAAAACTTAAAAGCTGTTCGCTGGGATGGTGGGGATAGTGATATTGTGTTCACGAGTGGGAGATTGTTTTTGCCGACTGTGGCGCTTGTGTGCGGTTCCGCTTGCATTCTTGTCTCGAATCGCCCCTGAGTCTCACGTCCTCTCTGTCATTTTGACGCCTAGACTAACCCTATTCTCTCCTCTTGAGAAAGAATCTGAATAGATGCGTTTATGTCAGCCAGGCTGTGAGGCCGTGAACGATGGCCGCGATCGACGGGCCGATGATCATGGCCACCTCTCTGCGTCGGATGCCGATACCGGCGTCGACGATCTGGACCACCATTGCAGCCATGAGGACCAGCCTCACGGTAGTGATGTCTGAAGCGGCGACAAAAGGTACGGCTGCCGTCACCACGCCGAGGGGAACCGCTCGAGCCGCATACATCTGAGCGAAGAACCTCTCCCCGGCGCTGACCTCTCGCGACTTGCTCATGATCTGAGGTTGGAAGACAGCCAGCAGTGATGACACCGTACTGATTGTTGCGGCGATAGCGTTGAGAATCTGAAGTATGGCAATCGACACCGTTAATCACCCAGAGAGGAGGAAAGGTGGAGAGAGCCTCAGCCGGGGATCGCGCTGCCGTCGTCGTCTTCACCTATGCGGATCCGCCAACGGCCTGAGCCGGCGTCGAACCCTGAGCCCGTGGGCATGCGGACCATGCCCTCCTGAGCGATGGTCGACACGAGCCTGCCCGATGAGTCGAAGACCTGGGCGCGCGCCATACCCCGGCCTCCCTGCGAGGAGGGCGAGTCCTGCACGTACAGCAGCCAGTCGCTCATATCCACGTCCCGGTGGAACCACTGGGCATGGTCGAGGGTCGCCAGACTCATGCCCTCGCTGCGCCAGGACAGCCCCTGACTGCGCAGCACCGGCTCCAGCATCACCTGATCGCACACGTAGGCCAGTAGCGCTCGGTGCACGGTCTGGGAGGTCTGCTCCGGGATGCGGCCGCGCGAACGAATCCACAGGTGCTGGACTCCACCCTGTTCCTGAGCGGGGCGCAGGTAGAGGTTGCCCTCCACGTGCCTGAGATCGAAGGCCGCTGTACGACCCAGAAAACGCGCCACCGGATGATCGATGGTGCGGAAGATCTCCAGAGCGCTCGTCAGGTCCTCAGGGCGCGGCACCGAGGGAGCCGCGACGTGAAGGTCAGCCCCCTCCTGCTCCTCCTGAAAGGATGTGAGCATTGTGAGGATCTGCGTGCCCTCCTGGGAGGCGGCGGTGCGCCGCTGGGAGAAGGACCTCCCGTCGTGCAACCGCTCAACGGCGAAGTTGATCGGCTTGTCCGGCTGCCCTCCCTCGCATGAAGAAGGCGTGGACGGAGTGCGGTAGGCGCTCGCCGTCACCGTCGTCCTCGACCGTGGTGGCGGCGGCGAGCATTCCCTGGGCAACCACCTGGCCGCCGTAGACCCGCCCCGAGAGCTGCGGCAGGGAGCCGCCGGTGAAGTGATCCTCCCCGTCTCCCCGCCGCCAGGCTGAGAATCCGGGTCACTGAGCCGAGGGGCTCCTCCGTGGCGGCGGGGACGGGATAGGGGGTGGTCACAGACCGAGCTCCTCCAGGATCGGCAGCTGAGCGCGCACGTTGAGCGGGCGTCCTCGGCGGTGGGGGAGGCGACGGCGATCTTCGCCAGCTCCCGGCACTCGTCGAGGGTGACGGACTTCAGAACGGCATCGACGTCCGGCAGCGCGCGCGCCGTCATCGACAGCGAGGCGACCCCCAGGCCCACGAGCACGGTGGCCAGCGCCGGGTCCGCGGCTGCCTCACCGCACACACCCACGGGGCGTCCCTTGGGGGAGGCGCCCTCACACGCTGTGCCGATCAGACGCAGCACGGCCGGCTGCCAGGCAGTGGACAGGTCTGCCAATGAGGACAGCAGGCGGTCGGCAGCCATGACGTACTGGGTGAGGTCGTTTGTGCCGACGGAGGCAAAGTCCGCGTGCTCGAAGAGCTTGTCCGCCATGAGCGCGGCGGAGGGCACCTCGATCATCATGCCGGCCGTCTTCAGCCCGTAGGAGCGGGCCTTCTCCGTGAAGGCCTTGGCCTCATCGGCCGTGGAGATCATCGGGGCCATGACCCACACCTTGGCCTCGGTGGCGGCCTCGGCCTTGGCCAGCGCCTCAGCTGGTGCTCCAGCACCTCGGGGTCGCGGCGCGTGGTCCGGTAGGCGCGCACGCCGAGCGCTGGGTTGGCCTCGGTGGCGTCGGTCAGGAACGGCAGCGGCTTGTCGGCCCCGGCGTCGAGCGTGCGCACCACGACCTTCTTGCCCGGGAAGGCCGCCAGAACACCCTGGTAGGCCTCACCCGCCCTCCACCGTGGGCCTCGGGCTGATCGAGGAAGCAGAACTCGGTGCGGAACAGGCCGATTCCCATCGCACCCGGCCTCCGCAGCACTGCGCGCGCCGCGTCGCCGACATTGGCCAGCAGCTGCACCCTCGTGACCGTCCCTGGTGGCGCCGTCACCGTTGAAGACACGCACGCGCGAGGCCAGCTCGCGGCCGCGCGCAGGGCGTCCTCGGAAGGATTGATGCGTGATGGTTCCCTGGTGCCGTCCACCAGACGATATCGCCCTCGGCCAGCGCGTCGGTGACCTCCTTCACCGGTACCGACGATCGCCGGCATCCCCAGCGCGCGCGCCAGGATCGCGGTGTGGGAGGTGGCCCGCCCGGAGGTGATGAAGGCGATGACCTCTCGGGTCCAGCAGCGCGGTGTCGGCAGGGGCCAGGTCGAGCCACGAGCACGAAAGGGGCTCGGGCAGGCGGGGATGCCCGGCATGGGGGAGTCGGTCAGACGGCGACGATGCGGTCGCGCACGTCCTGTACGTCCCGGGTGCGTTCGGCCATGAACCGCCCAGGGACTCCAACATGGCGGCCAGCGTCCCGCTGATTCCCACACGGCGCGCTCGGGAACCAGGCGCTTCTCACGCACCATGGCCTGCGCCGTCGAGGTCAGGGTGGGATCGGCCGCCATCTGCGCGGTGGTCTCGAGGAGCGTGCGGGCCTCGGCCTTGGCCTCGGCGGCGGACAGCCCAGGCCCTTCTTGACCTGCTGGGCTGCCAGCGCGATGCGCTCGCACTCCTTCTCAACGTCGCGGCTGGGTTCGAGCGTGGCGATCTCGGCCCAGGAATAGGAGGCGCCATCCTGGCGACGGGGCCGGGCCACAAGGCCAGGGCTCACACCGATGCCCGGACAGGATGTGAGCGGTGTCGGACGCTGTCATGTGGTGCCCTCATCGGAGACGAAAGGGGGATCATCGCTCATTGTGCCCTGACTGCGGTGCGAATGAGACGTTTCGCCAGGGAATAAAGCTCCTTCAGCGCCGGCGCCAAGGCATCTATCGCGTCTCCCGCAAGGTTACGTGAGGGATCGGTGCTTGAGGAGGAATGCCCGTGGATCGGCAGAGTCTCTTCATCGTCTCTCTTCATCGTCTCCTCAGCGTCCCTCGATGCCCCTCGCGGTGTCTCCTCGGCCCATGTCTCCTCGATCTCCTCGGCGTCCTGCTGCTGTCTTGGATCGCTCCCTCGCCGCGAGGGGCACTGAGGTGGATAAAGTGATCGTGACCACGAGGACCCCAGCCGCCCGGCCGACCGCATGACAGACGGAACTGCGTGAGGACGGGAACCGAGAAGGAGTAGCCATGAGCACTGCATCAGACATCGTCGCCGGTCTCGGCGGCCAGGAGAACATCACCGACCTTGAGCCCTGCATCACGCGTCTGCGCGTGGAGGTCTCCGACCAGGCAAAGGTCGACGAGGCGCTGCGTGGCCGCCGGGCCTTCGGCGTGGTGCGTCTCCGGGCCGCATCGTTCAGGTCGTCGTCGGCCCGACGGCGGACACCCTCGCCTCTGAGATCGCCTCCCTCTGACCCGTCCCCAGCCGTTCGGCAGATCGCCTGGCTCCAGCATGCAGCACTGGAGTCGGGCGACCTGTCGCTGGCGGGTCCGCAACGTCAGGGCGATCAAGCCCGACCGGTTGTCTCACCAGCCGTTCGACCGGCTGTGCGGTCCTCAGCATCACGATCCTGCGCTTCCCGATCGCAGGGTCGGGATCCCTGCAGCGCGGTAGTGAAACTGTTGCAGCAAAACATCAGGTGACACGGTGCGTGCAGGGTGCGCAAACGCGAGCGGGACTAGGGCACACTGGACACCGCTAGTCCTGCTAGCGCCTGCGTCCTCGTTCCCAACCCGTCAGTCCCCGCCGGGTTGACGGCGGAGCGCAACCGTGCTCCACGGCACTCCACCGCACATCTGCACACGCAAGGCTGACCCACCCACATGAACGAGTTCAACGACGACCAGTTACCTGCCTCTGAGAGCCTCAAGCACCTTGCTGAGGCCTATGGTGTCTCCACCGAGTACTGGGACTACCACGGCAACCTTGCTTCCCTCCAGCGCCACACTCAAGGCGGTGCTCACCGCGCTCGGCGTACGGGCGCGCACCGACGAGGAGATCGAGACCTCGCTGAAAGAGGTCGAGGACGCCTCGCGTCGGACGTCGCCCTCACCGTCGTCACGCGGGGCGGCGTGGAGTCCACGGTTCCCGTCTACGTGCCCGACGGCGCCAGAGTCCGGGTGCGCGTCGAGCTCGAGGGCGGTGAGGTCCGCGATCTGACCCAGACCGAGGACTGGACCGTGCCGCGGGAGGTCGACGGGATCAAGCGCGGTCGCGCCTCCTTCATCCTGGGAGCCGACCTGCCCTGGGGTGGCACCGGCTCATCGCGGAGGTCAGCCCGCCCGACTCGGTGACCAGGCGGCGCTCCAGGGCGCGCACGCCGCCCCCACCGGCCGACGCCGAGGCCGAGACGGTCACGGTGACCTCCGCCCTCGCGGTCACTCCCAACCACCTGGATCTGCCTGAGGCCCTCGGGGGATCGCGGCGAGGGCGTCATGACCCAGCTGTACTCGATCCGCCTGCGGGGCTCCTGGGGCACCGGCGACACTGATGACCTTACCGAGCTCGCCTCCTTCCTGGGGACCAGGGGCCGACTTCCTGCTCATCAATCCGCTGCACGCCGCTGAGCCCGTGGCGCTGATGACCCCTCGCCCCTACCTGCCGGTGACGCGCCGGTTCGTCAACTACATCCGTCCGGAGAACATCCCCGGAGGTGGCCCGCCTGTCCGGTCCCAAGCGTTCACTGGTGCAGTGGGCCTTCGAGGAGGTCGAGGACAGCGACCTGAGTGCGGAGCCGATTGACCGCGACGCGGTGTGGAAGGCCAAGCGCGAGGCCTTGGAGGTCATCTTCGCCGCCGGACGGTCCCACTCCCGCCAGCGCGACTTCGAGCGCTTCCGCGCCGAGCAGGGGGAGGGGCTGGAGCGCTTCGCCCTGTGGAGCGCGCTGATCGAGAAGCACGGCCCTCTGGAGACCTGGCCCGCCACCCTGCGTGAGGCGAACTCCGCCTACGTGGCCAACGAGGCGCATCTGCTGGCCGAGCGCATCGACTTCTTCGCCTGGCTGCAGTGGATCGTCGACGAGCAGCTGGCCCGCGCCCAGGCGCAGGCCCTGGCCTCCGGAATGGCTCTGGGCATCATGGACGACCTCGCCGTGGGCGTGCACTCGCAGGGTGCGGACGTGGTCCAACCCTCGAGGGCCTTTCGCTCCGGCGTCACCGTGGGTGCACCGCCGGACATGTACAAACTCAGCAGGGACAGAACTGGTCCCAGCCCCGTGGAACCCCGAGTACCTGGCTCGAAGCGCCTATGCCCCTTGCGTGACATGGTGCGTACGGTGCTGCGTCATGCAGGGCGCTGCGCGTGACCACGTCATCGGCCTGTTCCGCCTGTGGTGGATCCCCGAGGGCATGGGTGCCGACCGAGGCGCCTACGTGCGCTACGACCATGAGGCCATGCTCGGCGTCGTCCTGCTGGAGGCCTACCGGGCCGGCGCCGTCGTCATCGGTGAGGACCTGGGCACCGTCGAGCCCTGGGCCCGTGACTACCTGGCCAGCCGTGGTGCTGGGGAACCAGTGTGCTGTGGTTCGAGAAGCAGCACGACGGCTGGCCCCTTCAGCCCCAGGACTACCGGCGCCTGGCCCTGTCCACGGTCAACACCCATGACCTCCCCCCGACCGCCGGCTACCTCGCCGACGAGCACGTCGAGCTGCGCGAGCGGCTCGGTCTGCTCACCGAGCCGGTCGAGCAGGTGCGCACCGAGGCCCGTATCGAGCGCGACCGGATGACGGCCCGGCTACGCGAGCACGGTCTGCTGGGGGAGGCCCCCACCGAGCGTCAGGTGGTCGAGGCTCTGCACCGCTACGTGGTACGCACCCCCTCGGTCCTGGTCGGCATCGCGCTGGTCGACGGCGTCGGGGAACGGCGCGCCCAGAACCAGCCCGGTACGGACCAGGAGTACCCTAACCGAGAGATCCCCTGGCCGATGGTGCGGGTGAGGTCGTCCTCGTCGACGACCTGCCCGAGAACGCCCGCCTGGGCAGCCTCTTGTCCGTCGTGCGCGACGAGATGACGTCGTCGTCCTGATGTCTCCTCACCGGCTCGACCGGTGGTTGCTGACGTTGCGGAAGATAGTGGTCCCGGCCGTTTTGGTGACGGCCGGGACCACGTTCCGTTCGTGATGGCGGTGACCGTAGACTGAACGTATACGGCAGCCCGACCTTATGCCCAGGTCATGAGCGGGTCGCCGGCTGCGACCCGCTGCCCCGTCGGAACCGGGGCCAGGGCGGACTCCTTCCCCTCCAGGGCGATGACGGAAACGATCGGGTTGAGCCCACCTGCCTTGATCTGAGCGGGCGACCAGGTGATGACGGGCTGGCCTGCGCTGACCGCCCTCGCCCTCGCCGCCAGCACAGTAAAGCCCCTGCCTCCAGGCTCACGGTGTCCAGGCCCCAGCGACCAGCACACTGCGTCCCCCGGAGGCCGTGATGACGTAGGCGTGGGGATGGATCTTCGCAACGGTTCCGCTGACCGGCGCCAGGGCGGCGGAACCGCCTTCGGCGGTGTACTCCGGGTTGACGGCCACTCCCGGACCGACGATCCGGCCGGAGAACACGGGGTCGGGAACGTCGTCGAGGGCAACGACGACACCGGCCACCGGCGACCGGACGGCTGGGCTCACCGCAGGTCCTCGATGTCTTCTGCGATGGTGTCGGCGTTGGGGCCGACGACGACCTGCACGATCTCACCCAGCTTGACGACCCCGTGCGCGCCCGCCGCCTTGAGGGCGGGCTCGTCCACGAGGGAGCCGTCCTCGAGCTCGCAGCGCAGACGGGTGATACAGGGCTCGATCTCCACGATGTTGTCGAATCCGCCGAGGGCGTCGACGATGCTCTGTGCCTGGGACATGGGTTCCTCCTGGTCTGACCGGACGGGTGCCGGGCTCTGGGATGGTGCGTGGTGGTGCCGGAATGGGGCGTCAGAAAGGAGCAGGGAATGCGCTGTCAGGTGCGGCCCCTTCGCCGGTACCGGACTAGTGGTCCATACCAGTAGTCCATGGTACAGGTCGTCAGGGGCTTGTCCAGCACTGATCGGCGATGTTTTCTTAAGGCCGTGGTCGAGAGGGGCGGAATGCGGGCTTGGGGGCGGCCACCGGAACCCACAGGGTGTAACGGTCGGCGCGGAACAGGGTGCGCGAGTAGTCGATCGCGCGGTGCTCGTGGAAGGTGCGTCGAGTGATGTCCAGGGTCGGGGCATCCTCCTGGACGGACAGCAGTGCGGCCTCCTGGGCCGTGGCCGCATGGGCCTCGATCATGTCCTCGCCCCCACTCAGGCGCCATGCCGGCCTGGGTCAGCTCTGCGTAGACCGAGAAGTTCGGGCTGGTGCGCAGCAGGTCAGGAAGAAGCGCCGCAGGGATCCAGTTCTCCTCGATGGCCATGGGGATCGCATTGGCGGTCAGCAGGCGACGCAGGTGATGGACCTCGGCGTCCGCCTCGAGCTCCAGCGCAGCCGCCACGGTCTCGTTGGCGGGGACGGTCTCGGCCAGTAGCATGACGACGCCGGGCTCCATCCCGCGCCGCTGCATCTCCTGGGTGAAGGAGGTCAGCCTTACCTGCAGATCGAGCTTTGGGGGCATGACGAACGTCCCCCTGCCCTGGTGGCGCTCCAGGACCCCGTCGACGACGAGGGTGTCGATGGCCTGGCGCACGGTCATGCGGGAGACCTCGAACTGCTCGCACAGCTCACGCTCGGAGGGAACCGGGGAGCCGCTGGCGAGCCCGTTCCTGACGAGCTCCAGCAGGTGGTTGCGCACGATGACGTACTTCGCCGGTCTCTTGCCCGCGTTCTGGGCATGGGGCTCCCCTGGTCGACAATGGATGGAAGCGGTCAGAAAGTGAGCTGGTCGCAACCATTGTTTCCGCTCCGTCGCGTTTGCTTGCCTCATTATGGCCGAAGAGTGCACGTAGTGCTTGACATTGAAAGTTCTTTCGGTTTTTCTGGTGCTGCTGGTCCAGACGTGTTCGGCGCCGAGCCGTCCAGACCACCCTCGTCATGGCGGGCAGCCATGGTGGGCAACTCTGACGCGGCAGTGACGCCGCTTGATCCTGAACTGGAGAACATCGTGTCAGACAAGAGGAAGAAGACGAGCGGTGCCTTTGCACTCGCTCAGCGGCTGGGGCGATCACTGATGCTGCCGATCGCCACTCTTCCAGCGGCGGGCCTGCTGCTGCGTCTGGGGCAGGCGGACATGCTGGGGGCCGACGGACTGGCCAAGAACCCGCCCTGGCTGCAACCCGTCGCAGACGTCTTCGCAGCGGCCGGCGGAGCGATCTTCGACAACCTGCCCCTCATCTTCGCCGTCGGTGTTGCCGTGGGATTCGCCAGGAAGGCCGACGGCTCCACCGGGGTGGCTGCCCTGTTCGGCTTCCTCGTCTACCGTGCAGTCACCTGGACCATGTCCCCCATCGTCATGGGCAAGCCCGGCCCCCTGAGCAAAGAGGCCATCGACTGCCTGCACAGCTTCGATCCCGCCAAGGGGGAGATCGCTCAGGTGGGGCCCTGAACCAGGGCGTCAAGATCTGTGACCTCCCTACCCAGACGCCCATCAACTACGGGGTCCTCGGCGGTATCGTCATAGGCGTCGTCGCCGCCCTGCTCTGGCAGCGGTACTACCGCGTCAAGCTGCCCGATTGGCTGGCCTTCTTCGGAGGACGCCGCTTCGTACCGATCATCACTTCCGGCGCCGCGCTCGTCGTCGCCCTGGTGATGTCGGCGCCTACCCCGGCCTTCAACTGGCTCATCAACGACCAGCTCGGCGGCTGGCTCATCAATGCCGGGAACTCCAAGGGTCTTGCCGGCGCCCTGGCGGTCTTCGTCTCGGCACGGTTAACCGGCTGCTCATCCCTTCGGCCTGCACCACCTGCTCAACTCGGTGCCCTGGTTCCAGCTCGGATCCTCGCCGGACGGCCTCCGGCGCAACCGCGCATGGCGACCTCACCTGCTTCTTCCAGGGCGTGGACGGCTCGAACTCGTGGACCGGAAGCTTCATGACCGGATTCTTCCCGATCATGATGTTCGCCCTGCCCGCAGCCGCGCTGGCCATCTGGCACACCGCCAAGCCCGGCAAACGCAAGGTCACCGGTGCCCCCATGATCTCGGTTGCCCTGACCGCCTTCATCACCGGCATCACCGAACCCCTCGAGTACGCCTTCGCCTACGTGGCCTTCCCGATATACGCCGTCCACGCGGTGCTAACCGGGTCCTCCCTGGCGATCGCCAACCTCCTGGGCGCCAAGGACGGCTTCTCCTTCTCCGCCGGTGCAATCGACTACCTGCTCAACTTCGGCAAGTCCTCCGAGCTCTCCGGAGGAGTGGTCCAGGGACCGCTCATGGTTGTCATCATGGGGCTGGTTTACGCCGTCATCTACTACTTCCTCTTCCGTTTCCTCATCATCAGGTTCGACTTCAAGACCCCGGGTCGCGAGGACGACGACGTCGACGCCTTCACCGCCGCACAGGAGGCCGCCGCGAAGTCCACGGGCAAGAAGGCGGAGGAATCGCGCCGGCGCTGAGCGGCTCGGCAACCATCACTCACCCGGCCGGGGCCGGGCACATGATGGGCCCGGCCCCGGCCGGTTCGTCCTTCGATCCCGCTGCGGGCGAGTCGCTGATGCGGCTACTGGACGTCGCCGGTCTCAGCGGCCTGGGCCCTGGCCACACGTCGGGTGTCGTCGAGGTTCTCACGCACTATCCGCCGCAGGGGCCGCCGGCGCCTGGGCATGGGAGTCCAGCCAGCCCTCCAGAGCCGCAGCCGGGTCCGCCCCGTCCAGGCCCACCGTGGTGCAGGACCACAGCCCCGTCAGCAGATTCTCCGCCATGTGGAAGGTGCGAGAGGACCACACGGAGTCGATGATGTCCACGTACTGACCCACGAAGGGCACCAGCAGCTCGGGCCGGCGCTCGACGTTGGTCAGGCCGCGCAGCACACGCACCTGGGTCTCATTGGGCATGGACACGTCGTCGACGAGGGCCCGCCAGGTGGCCCGCTTCGCCTCCGGCGTCGGAATGGCGGCACGGGCCTCGGCGGCGCGCTCGCGTCCCGTGGTCGTGCGGTCCCGGGCCTCCCTCGGTGCGTATCTGCTCCTCCCCGAAGCGGCCGGCGGCCACCAGCCCGGTCAGCAGGTCCCAGCGCAGGTCCTGGTCGACCTCGAGCCCGTCAAAGGGGGCGGTCCCCTCCACCAGGCCGGCGACGACGTCGAGCTGCTCACTGGTCACTGCATGGGCGGCCAGGGCTCGCACCAGCTGAAGCTGCTTGTCGCTGCCGGCCTGGGCCGCCCGGGCCAGCTCCAGCAGGCGGTCAGCGGTGCCAGGAGCGAGGTCTCGGCGCACGTCTGGGGGCAGGAAGGTCGACAAGCAGGTGGTGATTCGTCCCAGGAGTCCTTGGATGACCGAGGAGTGCTCCTCCACGCTCAGCGCCCGCAGAGCCGCCTGGAGGAAGCTGGAGGCGGCGAGCTCGCCGTCGCGCACCATGTCCCATGCCGAGGCCAAGACGATCGAGCGCGGCAGGGACTCGGTGAAGACCTCGATATGCGTGAGCCCCTGGGACAGGGACGCCTCGTCGAGGCGGACCTTGGCGTAGGTGAGGTCGTCATCGTTGAGGATCAGGACGTCGGCGCGCCTGGTACCGATCAGCTCGGGGACCTGCGTCAGCTCGCCGTCGACGTCGAGCTCGACGCGGCCGGATCGCTCCAGACGCGCATCGGCGCCCCGACCGGTCGGGGTGTAGGAGCCGATCGCCACCCGGTGCGGGCGCAGCGATGCCGGCGAGTCGGCCGGGATCTCCCTGACGGACGGCCGCCTGGGTGATGACGCCGTCAGCGTCGGTGACGACCTCCAGGCGCAGGGTTGTCACCCCCGCCTCCTGGAGCCACAGCCGGGTCCAGGCGCTCAGGTCGCGGCCCGAAACCGCCTCCAGCTCCCGAAGCAGGTCGTCCAGCTCGGCGTTGGCGTAGGCGTGTGCCGCCAGGTAGCGCTGGATGCCGGCGAAGAAGTTGTCCCTGCCCACGTAGCCTACGAGCGCGGCCAGGACCGAGGCCCCCTTGGCGTAGGTGATGCCGTCGAAGTTGACCTCGACATCGTGGAGGTCGTTGATCTCCGCGGCCACGGGGTGGGTGGAGCTGAGCTGGTCCTGGTTGTAGGCCCAGCCTTTCTCCAGGGTCTGGAAGGTCGTCCAGGCCTGGTCCCACCGAGTGGTCTCGGCGGTGGCCAGGGTGGAGGTGAACTCGGCGAAGGACTCTGTTGAGCCACAGGTCGTTCCACCAGGTCATGGTCACCATGTCGCCGAACCACATGTGGGCCAGCTCGTGCAGTATTGTGACGGCTCGCCGCTCCACGCGGGCCTCCACGGGTCGGGACCGGAAGATGTAGTCGTCGCGGTGGGTGACGCAGCCGGCGTTCTCCATCGCCCCGGCGTTGAACTCGGGAACGAAGATTTGGTCGTACTTGCTGAAGGCGTAGGGGGTTGCGAACAGGTTCTCGTATAGGCGAAGCCCCTGATTGGTCAGGTCCAGGATCTCCTCGGCATCCATGTGCTCGACCAGGCTCTTGCGGCAGTAGACGCCCAGGGGAACGATGCGCCCGTCGTCGGCGATGTACTCGTCGGTGGCGCCGACGTATGGGCCGGCGACAATCGCTGTGACGTAGGAACTCATCGGCTCGGTGGGTGCGAAGGCGAAGGTATGGGCATCTCCTGAGCTGTCCGACGCCTTCGCCGGAGTCGGCTCGGGGTGGGGAGTTGGACAGCACTGTCCAGTTCACCGGGGTGGTGACGGTGAAGGTGAAAGAGGCCTTGAGGTCGGGCTGCTCGAAAACGGTGAAGACCCGCCGGGAGTCAGGCACCTCGAACTGGGAGTAGAGGTAGGTCTCGCCATCTGCGGGATCGGTGAAGCGGTGCAGACCCTCCCCGGTGTGCATGTAGGCGCAGTCGGCGTTGACGACCAGCTCGTTGTCCGTGGCCAGGTCCGTCAGCGCGATGCGGGAGTCGGCATAGACCTCGGCCGGGTCGAGGGTGCGTCCGTTGAGGGAGACGGAGTGGACGGTCGGTGCGATCAGGTCGATGAACGTGGAGGCTCCTGGTGTGGCCGTGAACCGTACGGTGGTGGTGGAACGGAAGACCGACTCACCGTGCGTGAGGTCGAGGACGACGGCGTAGCTCTGGGTCCGTAACTCGTCGCGCTGCGCTCAGCGGCCTCGAGACGAGTCAGGTTCTGACCGGGCATGAGAACTCCTGTCTGAAAGGGATGTTTGTCGCTCACGGGCGCCGAGTGATTGTCTCATCTCAACCGGGCGCTGGTGGAAGCGCCCGTGGCGCATGGATCGCCGGGGAGACGACATGACGTGTGTCGTCTCCCCCGGCGATGGGAGGCAGTCCCCGAGAGATCAGGAACGTTGAGGAGCGAGTGGATCAGGCCTTGTTACGACGGCGCAGGAGCATGACGGCCCTCCGATCACCACCAGGAGGGCGGCGATTCCGCCGAAGATCGCTGTTCGCACCGGTGTGAGCCAGTGACCGGTCGCTGTCGCCGGTCTTGGTCTCACCAGCGCGCTGGTCGGTCGCGGCTTTGTTGTCCCTTGCTTTCACCCCCGTTGTTGTCACGGTCGCCGTTGTCACGGTCGCCGTTGTCGCGGTTGACCTGGTTGTTGACCTTCTGGTCGGCTGCGGCATTGTTGTTGCCGCCATTGGCCTGGTTGTTGGCACCGCCATTGGCCTGGTTGTTGGCGCGCCGCCGTTGGCCTGGGCCTCGCCGCCACCGTTAGCGTTGCCGCCGCTGCCAGCGTTGGCGCCGCCGTTGGCCTGGGCCTCGCCGCCACCGTTAGCGTTGCCGCCGCCGTTAGCGTTGGCGCCGCCGTTGGCCTGGGCCTCGCCGCCACCGTTAGCGTTGCCGCCGCCGTTAGCGTTGGCGCCGCCGTTGGCCTGGGCCTCGCCGCCACCGTTAGCGTTGCCGCCACCGTTGGCCTGGGCCTCGCCGCCGCCGTTGGCGTTGGCGCCGCCGTTGGCCTGGGCCTCGCCGCCACCGTTGGCGTTGCTGCCACCGTTGGCCTGGGCCTCGCCGCCACCGTTAGCGTTGCCGCCACCGTTGGCCTGGGCCTCGCCGCCACCGTTAGCGTTGTCGCCGCCGTTGGCGTTGCCGCCACCGTTAGCGTTGCCACCACCGTTGGCGTTGGCGCCGCCGTTGGCCTGGGCCTCGCCGCCACCGTTAGCGTTGCCGCCGCCGTTGGCGTTGCCGCCACCGTTAGCGTTGAGCGCCGCCGTTGGCGTTGCCACCACCGTTGTTCTCGGTGGTCTCACTCTCAGAGGTGGAGCGCTGGCTGCCCTCGATGGTGAAGGTGCGTTCCGACACCGTGGTCACGGTCTGGCTCGTCGCCGTCTCACTGTGGTGGGAGCCGGTCAGAACCAGTACGTACTCCCCGTTGGCCGCATCGGTAGGAGCGGGCAGATTGCCCACCAGGTTGCCGTTGGCGTCAGCCGTCAGCTCGCCAAGGGTGTAGTAGATGCTGGAGTCGCTCTTGTTCTTGAGGAGGACGGTCACCGTCTCGCTGGCGTAGAACCCTTGGGCATTGAAAGTGAAGGTCTGGGACTGGTTCTCCGCGCGCGCGGAGACCTCGTAAGAGCCGGAGATGCGCGTGTCGTCGAAGAAGATCTGAGTCTGCTGCTGAGTGGTCGTCTGAGCCGTCTCCGTCTTGCCGCCGTAGGTCATGCAGCTGGCGCCGATGGTCCATCCATCGGTAGTCGTTGCGGTCGAGGAGCCGATGGACTTGATGGAGTGCCGCCAGGTCGAGGTCCTGACCAGGTGCCGTCCGAGGTGGCCTCGGTCTTGATGACGTCGGAGGCGGTGCCGTCAGGGGCGTAGAGCGCGATGCCGACGGTCGCCTGCTGTCCTGAGCAGCCGGTTCCGGAGACGGTGAAGGACGTGTTGGTGCTGGCGGAGACGAATGTCTTCTCCTGAGTGATCTTGAAGCTGCTGCTCGAGCTGGTCTCAGTGGAGCTGCTGCTTGAACTGCTGGGGTTGAGGCTGGTCTCCTGGAACCGCTGAGGGCTCGGGCTGCTGGAGCTGCTCGGGCTGCTAGTGCTGTTCCTGTTGGAGTCGTTGGCGAGAGCGGGGGAAGCAATGAGAGAGGCTCCGGTCATTGCGGCCACTGCGCTCGCTGCGGCCAGGGGACGTCCAAGACGCATATCTCCTCCTAGGTCTACGGGGAACGATGGCTGCCGGCGATCCTATTCTTCACCGGCTCGTTATCTACCGTAACGAGGAATAGGGGGAGGGTGCGGGTCTGGAGCGTGATGCCAGCCACTTTGGTAGGTGTCCTCACTCACGTGAAAAATGCGATGTTTGCGGAGGGGGGTTGTCAAACACTGCGATGACGCGGAATCGTCCCCAACTCGAGCGGAGGGCGATCAGGTACCCGTGGGATGGCAGGTCTTGGGGGAATATCCGTATTGGGCCAGCAGCTCGCGGGACTCATGATTGGGTGAGACGACGATGGATTCGTCTCGGGGTTCCGTCGGAAGATCGATGATCGTGGTGGAGCCGGCCTTCTTGGCCTGCGACGCGTGACGCCCCAGCTCTGCCAGGTCGCTGAGACCGGTGTTCGAGTCCAGTGTGATGTTGCCGGCCACTGTATGTGCCAGCTGGTGGAGAGCCAGAGGGTTGCTGAAGCGTTTCTCGACGGCGGACAGGACCGCTTGCATCACCTTGGCGGTGGACTCGCTGCGTCGCTGGGCGCCGTCGGCCTCGCTCATGGCCACCCAGGTGCCATCGCGCAGGATCTCCGGGTGCCGGGATCGGACGAGGGCGAGTGCGTCGATGCCCGTGAGTCTGTGGGGTCCGGCGGAGGTGAGGTTCAGGCCGGTGTAGGCGTCCCGTACCGGCTCGGGGATATCCACCTCGATGCCCCCCAGCGAATCGATGATGTCGGCGAACTGGGCCATGTCGATGGTGATGAGATGGGTGGTGGGGATTCCCAGGCCGGTGCACAGGGCGTTGACCGTGTTCTGCGGTCCGGAAACGTAGGTGGTGGCCAGGCGGTCCAGCTCCATGCCCTTGCTGTTGATTGTCAGGTCCCGAGGTAGGTTGATGACCGTGAGTCCCATCTCCGATGGGCGCACCAGGGTGATGATGTCGGCTCGTGAGCCCCCCACGTCCTGGGTGGTTCCGTACCGACTCTGCTCGCCTGGAACGGTAGCGCGTGAGTCCGTCCCCAAGATGAGCCAGGTCTCGTCCGCTGCAGAAGAGGATGTCGATGGCATCGCAATACCCACACGTTCGGGGCGGTGGGCCAGGACCGCGACATCGGCTCCCAGGGCGAGAGAGGCCGTGGCCACCGTGGCGATCAGTGCCACGGTGATCTTCCAGCGTCTGGGCCACAGTCGCGGCGCTCGGCTCCGAGGAGGTCGCCCGGATCGAGGAGGAACGCCGTCGGTGGAGCCTTCCGCATGCTCGGAAGCGGGGGAGTCGCCGGTGTGTTCGTCGCAGGTGGAGTCCATAGTCCCAGTGCCAGTCTCAGTGTCCGCCCCAGGGAGGCTTGGCCTCATACGTGGTCATCGTGTGCCGTGTGGTGCCCGTGGCTAAGAGCCCGTCGGGAGACGAGCACGGCTTGCGTGTCGTCTCCCCGACGGGAAAAAGTCCCGAGTCAGTGCTGGGCAGGTGCTATCAGGCCTTGCGGCGCACGCATGACCAGAGCGCCACCACCGATGGCCGCGAGGGCCACGGCGATACCACCGATGAGCAGGCCGTTGGCGCCGGTGCGGGCCAGCGGCTTGTTGGAGGTGGAGGCGGCCTGAGTGGCACCGGTGTTGGCGAACGTTCGAGCCACTGCGTGCTGGGGCGGCGGGGTGGCAGTGCTGTCACCGTCACCGTCACCGGCGATACCGTTACCGCCGTCGGCGACGTCGGCGAGGTCGAAGGCCCCGTTCTGGACCGTGATGACCTTCTGGCTCGTGGCGCTCTCACCGTAGCGGCTGCCCTCAAGAGTCAGCAGGTACTGGCCGTCGAGTCACACCGGTGGTGGGGCCGGCAGGGTGCCGTGCACCTTGCCCTCGGCGTCGGCGGTGATCTTGCCGATGCTGTAGGTGATGCTGGGGTCGTCCTTGCCGATGAGGGAGACGGAGACCTCCTCGTTGGCGGAGAAGCCGTTGGCGTCGACCGTGAAGGTCTGGGCCCCGTTCTCGTCGGTGTAGATCTCGAAGGTGCCGTTCACGTCGGTGTCATCGAAAACGATGGCCTCGGTCCTGCCCCTTCTGCTCTCCGTAGACGACGCAGCCGGCGCCGATGGACCAGCCGTCCGACGTGGCCTCGACACCGGTTGACTTGATGAGCTCAGGGAGGTCCAGGGTGGCGGACCAGCTGCCGTCAGCCGAGGGCTCCAGCCGCGAGCGACGGTGGACGCTGGTGCCATCGGGGCGTACAGGGCGATGCCGACAGCAGCGTCCGTACTGAGCAGCCGGTTCCGGAGACCGTGAAGGCGGTCTCGAGGCGCTGACAATGTTGGGCTGGTCGTCAGCGATCTGGAAGTTGTCGTCGGCCAGGGCGGGGGAGGCGGCAAGGGAGGCGCCGATGGCGGCGGGCCGTAACGCTCGCGGCGGCCAGGGGCGTCAAGACGCATGAGTACTCCTAGGTGGTGCGGGGATGCAGGTGCCAACCGGTGAGCCGAGGTGTCACCGCGTCGCCGTCCACCCTAGCGTTGAGCAGAGAGGGTCCATCGTTTTCACCGCCGAGGTGATATCCGAACTGTTATTTCGTCGTGATCCTCTCACGAGGGTGAGCAGATGCGACGGCATGCGAATGCCTGTGTGTGAATCCCCGAATCCGTTACCAGATGGATACTCGTTTCTCCGGCGCGAGCCACAGAGCGTCGCCGGGCCCGACCTCGAAGGCCTGGTGAGGCGTCGACAGTACGCACGATTCCGTTGCACCGGAACTCGGTCCGGCGAGTGCGGGTCCACCGTCAGCAGCAGCTCGGCACTAGTCCGGACGGTTCTTGGAGCGCCAGATCCTCGCCCAGGGAGTAGAAGAAGCGCTGCAGAGCGGTCAGCCCATCGATGACGGGCGCATCGTCCACCGAGCCGATGCCGGCGTCTGCCAGTGCCAGGGCATAGGCCTTGAGGGCAATCCCCAAGCCGCCCAGATCCCCGATGTTCTCCCCGATGGTCAGAGCGCCGTTGACGTGCGGGATCTCCGTCTCCGCCGTGCCTGCGGCCTCGTGCTTGGCGGTGACGACCTCGGGCGTGTAGGCGTCGTACTGGCTGATGAGCGCATGCGTGCGCTCGGTGAAGGCGTCCCGGTCCTCCTGTGTCCACCAGTCACTGGCCTTCCCGGTGCCATCGAAGGTCGATCCCTGGTCATCGAAGCCATGGCCGATCTCATGGCCGATGACTTTGGGCGCCGACGCCCGCGTAGTTCACGGCGTCGTCGGCCTGCGGGTCGAAGAAGGGCGGCTGAAGGATCGCTGCGGGGAAGACGATCTCGTTCATCGAGGGGTTGTAGTAGGCGTTGACCGTCTGCGGTGTCATGTGCCACTCGTCGCGGTCCACCGGCTTGGTCAGCTTACTCAGGAGTAGGCCAGGTCGCCCTCTCTCACGCTGCGCACTGCGACGCCAGGACGTCCCCGGGGACCACCTCGACGGCGGAGTCGCGCCAGCGTCACCGGATAGCCGATCTTGGGGGTGAACAGTGCCAGCTTGTCCAGGGCGCGCTCCCGCGTGGCGGGGCTCATCCACTCCAGTGAGGAGATGGACTGGCGGTAGGCCTCGATGAGCCGGCCGACCAGGGCCTCCATCGCCGCCTTGTGCGACGGCGGGAAGTGGCGTCCCACGTAGATCTCGCCCAACGCCTCGCCCAGGCAGGACTCCACCAGGCCGACGCCGCGCTTCCAGCGGGCCCGCAGCTCGTCGGTCCCCTGGAGCGTGCGGCCGTAGAAACCGAAGTTCTCCTCGACGAAGACGTGCGAGAGCAGTGTCGCCCGTGCGTGAACGACGTGCCAGGCCGCCCACGCCTTGAGGTTTTCCACGTCGGTGCCCTGCCAGACCGCCGCGGCGTGGGGCAGGTAGTCGGGCTGGGTGACGATGACCTCGTCGAGGAAGGTGGTCTGCTCGATCCCGGCGGCGCGGGCGGCCGAGAGGATCCCCTCGTGCGCCACTCCTGCCAGGGCAGACCCAGCGCCGAGTCCACGATCTCCTGCCAGGACATCGGGTTGTTCATCTTCTCCACGTTGCGGCAGGTGACCCGGTCCCAGTGGCCTTTGGCCAGATCGGTCTCCACGGCCATGACCTGCTCGGCGAGGGCCTCGCCGGAGGCGCCGAAGGACTCGGTCAGACCTGCCAGCTGAAGCATCCGGGCCACGTGTGCCACATGAGGCCTCGCGCAGAGGGCCTCGAGCCTCCTCGCGGTAGTAGGACTCGTCCGGAAGCCCCAGCCCCGACTGGCCGATCCAGCTCGTGTAGCGCTCCGGGTCATTGATATCGACCTCGACGTCCGCGCCGACAACGCCCATGAACCCGATCGGCGTCATCTCGCCCAGCGCGGGCTCCTCCTGGAGGCGGCGCTCCAGCACCGGTGCCAGCTCCACGGCCAGCGGATCAGCCCCGAGCTCCTCCAGGTGCTCCTCGTCCATGAAGGGCCGCGTAGAGGGCGCCGACACAGCCTCGGTTCGTCGCTCAGAACCTGGAGGTCGTCTCTGGAGCCGCCGCGGAAGCTGGCCGGCAAGCTCCTCGACGATCTGGCGGCAGGCCGCCTCAGCCTCATCGCGCGAGCGTGGTGAAAGCGCGCTGCACGGGACGGTCCGCCGGGATCTCGGCGGTGGCAGGCCAGCCGCCGTTGACGAAGCGGAACAGGTCATCCTGGGGCGAACGGAGGAATCGGTCATGTCCGTCTCCAGGACACCGGCGAGAACGCCGGCGGAGTCAGCCGCGGCGTCGGCGGCTCGCAGGACCGCGATGGTGGAGTCGGTGGAAGGGCCGGAGGAAGGACCGTTGGGCATCGGCGAGGCGTCAGTCATAGCGGACACGCTAACCCGGTGTTGCTCCTCCCGCGTGACGACTACGCCCTCCTGGTGCGTGCCGCTGTTCGCGGAGGCACAATCCTGCCTATGCGCATCCATATTGCCTCCGACCACGCCGGCTTTGGACCCAGACGCCGTGATCGAGGCATCTGCGGGGAGGCCATGACGTCATCGACCACGGGCCCACTCCTACGACCCCGACGACGACTACCCCGCATTCTGCCTGGCCTGCGAGCGAGGCCGTGGCATGACGCCGGAAGCCTCGGCATCGTCGCTCGGGGAAGCGCAACGGGGAGCAGATCGCACCAACAGCGTCGACAGGTGCGCGCGGCCCTGGCCTGGTCCGTTGAGACCGCCCAGCTGGCCCGCCAGCACAACAACGCCAACGTCGTCGCCCTGGGCGGGCGCATGCATGACCTGGGAGCGGGTCTGGCGATCATTGATGCCTTCCTCGCCCGCCTTCAGCGGGAGACGAGCGCCATGCGCGGCGCATCGCCCAGCTCGCCGATTGTGAGGCGCATTCCGACGGAGCCGCCCTGCGGAGGCCCTCCGGCGCTCCACTGACCCCGGCCGGGGCCTGAGCCAGGGACCGACGGTATGCCGGAGGCCACACCATCCACCGGCTCGCCGCCGCACTGGACGAGCTCTACGGTGGTCAGATGCTTCGCGCCTCCTAACCGCAGGGGCGCTTCACCGACGGGGCGAGCCGTCTGGACGGCCAGGTGCTCTGGGCAGCCCAGGCACACGGTAAGCACCTCTTCCGCCTGCCCTTTAGGGCGCGCGCGACACGCCCGCGCCAGTGACGCCTCCGTCACCGGCTGCGGATCCACCTGGGCCCTGTACGGCTCGTGGACCTTCGACGGGGACCGTGAGTTCGTTGCTCACGCCATCGGCGCGCCCGTAGGCGCGTTGGTGAGCGCGGCGAGCACGCCCTCAAGGGCGGGGGAGGATCCGCCCTGTCCGGGCTGAACTGGGGAGCCGCCGACGTCGTCGATCCTCAGGAGGACCACCGGGGAGACGGGTACCCAGCCACCGGTCCTGCTCCTGACGAGTGGGAGCCGTCCGAGCCGCGCGGCGCGGTGCGACTGCGACTGCTCGGACAGCACGGGTGGCCGACCCGATAGCGGGGCCGGCCGCGTGCGAGCTGCTGGACGCCGAGGGCGTGGCCGCCGTGCGCCGCAGGCTCGGGCCGGACCCGCGCGCGACGACGCCGATGTGGAGGCCTTCGTGGCCAGGCGCGCTCGCGACGCAAAAGCATCGGCGAGCTGCTCGCTGGACCGAGTCCGTGCATCTCCGGGGCCAGCAGCATCTACCGGGCCGAGACGCTCTTCCCGGGTGGAGCGTCTCACCTTCAGGCCGGCAACCGCGTCAGCGAGGAGCGGCTGCGCGCCATCTGGGAGGACCTGCGCCCCCTCATGCAGTACGGGGTCGCCACCGGCTTCATCACCACCGTTGACCTCGACGACGTCCCCGACCCCCTGCCGCCGGACGACCCCGAGGCCGGACGGTGGTACGTCTATCACCGTACCGCGCCCCTGCCTGCGCTGCGGCACCCCGGTGGTCGAGAGGAGGTGGCGGCCGCCGACTCTTCTGGTGCCCGACCTGCCAGGCCTGCTGAACCCATGGAGTGCCGCCGACCCTGCAGTGACCACACAGCGGACATGGCCGGCTCCACCGACGATACGACTCGCGGACAACCCCGGAACTCTGCGGTTCTTGCTCGACGTTCGACCCCGCCGCAGCGTTCGCTGTCCGCTGCGTGGACACCGATCGCCACTAAGCGCCACTAAGGTGACGCATGTCGAACGCCTCGCCCCGTCTGCGCTCCTCGAGCTGGTCGTCCTCCACCGCCGGTCTGCTGACACGGGACCACCACCTGAGCGTGCCCCTGGACCGCAGCGGGCAGGGCAGACCCCGCCCCGACGGCACTCCTCCATCACCGTCTACGCCCGCGAGATCTCAGCCGCCGGCATTGACCCCGCTCTCCGGCCCCCACTCGTCTTCCCTTCAGGGCGGACCGGGCTCAGAGGGACCTCGCCCCAGCGCCGATGCCGGCCTGGGTTGGATCGGCGCCGTCCTCGAGCACCACCGGCTCATCCTCATCGACCAGCGCGGAACCGGTGCCTCCAGCCCCGTGGACCGACCCGACGCCGCCGGCACGCCCACAGCCACCGCCCGCCTGCTCACCCACCTGCGTGCCGATGAGATCGTGGAGGACTGCGAGGACCTGCGCCGCTCCCTGGGCCTGGAGCGCTGGAGCCTGCTGGGGCAGTCCTCGGCGGGTTCTACGTCACCCGTTACCTGTCCGAGCACGCCGAGAGCCTCGAGACCGTCTACATCACCGGTGGGCTGCCCGCCGTCGGGCACAGCATCGACGAGGTCTACGCCCTCAGCTATGAGGCGATGCGCGCCAAGAGCGAGGAGTACTACGGCCGCTACCCCCAGGACCGTGATCGGATGGAGCGCCTGTCCGAGCTGGCCGGCCGGGGTGAGCTGATCATACCGGGCGGAGACATCGTCGGCCCGGAGCGTCTGCGCTCACTGGGCGCCATGCTGGGGCGGGCCGGAGGAGCCGACGCGATCCACCACCTCCTGGAGCGCGATCCCAGCTCCTGGGGCTTCCGCTACGACCTGGGCCAGTCCCTGGCCTTCGGGGGACGCTTCCCGCTCTATGCCGTCATCCACGAGTCCTGCTGGGCCGACGCCGGCACCACCGACTGGGCCGCCCAGCGTGTGCGTCCCGCAGTCTTCGACGACGACCCCACACTGCTGACCGGCGAGCACGTGCGCCACGAGGTCTTCCTGGAGGACACCGCCCTGCGTCCCTGGCTGGAGGTGGCCGACCTCCTGGACGCGCATGAGTGGCCGGCGCTCTACGATCCGACTCGGTTGAAGACCACGACGACTCCGGGCGCGGCCGCCGTCTACGCGCGCGACGTGTTCGTACCGATGGTCACCTCTTTGGAGACGGCCGCGCTCATCCCGGGCCTGCGCACCTGGATCACCAGCGAGCACGAGCACGACGGCTCGCGGGCCTCCGGAGGCAAGGTCTTCAATCGTCTGCGCGACCTGGCCACGGGAATGATCGCCCGCTGACCCGCCGGTCAGCGGACGATCAAACGGTCGGGGACTGATCAGATGCAGGCCGATCAGATGTAGATGGTCGGGTCCATCGCAGAGCTCAGGATCGGTGCGAGGATCGCGGGCCCGGCTGGGGACGCCCACCGCGACGTGCCCCCGCGGCAGATTCTTCACCAGTACCGCGTTGGCGCCTACCTTGGCCCCGTCCTCGACGACGACCGGCCCCAGGACCTTGGCGCCGGCGCCGATCTGGACGTTGTTCCCGATGGTGGGGTGCCGCTTGCCGGGCTCATGGACACCCCGCCCAGGGTGACTCCGTGGAATATGAGGACGTCATCGCCGACTTCCGCCGTCTCGCCGATCACCACGCCCATGCCGTGGTCAACGAAGAACCGCTCGCCGATCGTGGCGGCCGGGTGGATCTCGATGCCGGTGAAGTTGCGGGCGGCCTGGGACAGGCGCGCCGCGAATCGGTGCCCCTTGTGCCACAGCTATGGGCGGCCCTGGTGCGCCCACGGGGCATGGACGCCCGGGTAGAGAGCGCCACCTCCACGTTGGAGCGAGCGGCGGGATCGCGCTTGCAGGGCCGTGGCCAGGTCCTCACGTGCCAGGTCCAGAAAGGGACCGTTTGGAGTTGTGCATGATGTGCTCCTCTAATGGGTGACGGTGCGGCCCAGGTTGGCTTGTCGGCCTTCACCTCACCCGCTGCGCCGGTGACAACACCGACGGCGGCCCGCCTGTTCCCAGGAGCGCCGCCGTCGGAGCCGTCAGTCGAGGTGAGTCCTTGTACAGGGGCGTGCTCAGGTAGCGCTCACCGGTGTCCGGCAGGACGGTGACGATGGTCTTGCCCTCCAGCTCGGGGCGCTTGGCCAGCTCGCTGGCAGCGGCCAGGGCGGCACCCGAGGAGACCCCCACAAGGGGGCCCTCCTCCGCTGCGCGCACGGCGGGCGAGGTGATGGCGGTCTCCAGAGTCGATGTGGAGGAGCTCATCCCAGATGCCCTGGTCGAGGATCTCGGGAACCACGTTGGGGCCCAGTCCCTGGATCTTGTGGGGTGCGGCCTTGCCCTCGCTGAGCAGCGGGGACTCGGAGGGCTCGACGCCGTAGATCTTGACGCCGGGCTTCTCCTGACGCAGCACCTGGCCTACGCCGGTCAGCGTCCCTCCGGTGCCGATGCCGGCCACGAAGGCGTCGATGTCGCCCCCGGTCTGCTCCAGGATCTCCCGGGCCGTGGTCTCGCGGTGGACCTTGGGGTTGGCAGGGGTTGGAGAACTGGGAGGCCAGGATCGAGTTGGGGGTGGCCGCCTGGATCTCCTCAGCGCGCTTGACCGCCCCGGCCACGCCGCCCTCGGTGGTCAGCACCAGCTCGGCGCCGAAGGCGCGCATGATCGCCCGCCGCTCCTTGGACATGGTCTCGGGCATGGTGATGATGACCTTGTAGCCCAGGGCGCGCCCACCATGCGCCAATCCGACGCCGGTGTTGCCGGAGGTCGCCTCCACGATGGCACCTCCGGGCTTGAGGCGCCGGACTCCCTCCGCGGCACGGACGATGGACAGGGCGATGCGGTCCTTGACCGAGGATGCGGGCTCGAAGGCCTCGACCTTGGCCAGGACGGTGGCGGGTGCACCATCGGTCACGCGGTTGATGCGGACCAGAGGGTGTTGCCCACCAGGGCGGTGGCGTCGGATGCGTACGTCATAGTGGTGTCCTTCAGGTTGCGGGTTGGATGAGCCTCAGCTGGTTGCCGGCGCGAGACGAGACGACGCCCGTGAGAGCTCGTGAGAACGAAAAAGATGGGGAGAGTCCGCGTCCGTCAGGGAGCAGCCGTTGCGTTCAACGAACGGCTGAAGCGGCAGGGGGTCGCCGCCTGCTCCGGGAGAGCGGACGCGCAGCAGTACGCGCACTGATTCGTGGCCTGGCGCCCTACCGACACCGGCAGCAGCAACACATGGGCGAGACGAGACGGTGGACGCAGGGGACATGGTCGCATGATTGTCATGCCATCATGGGTCCTCCTGTCCTCAGGGCGGGTGACGAGCCCGCCCCGTCTGAGCTGTCTTGTGCATCCGCCCGGTGCGCGGGTTCAGCCCCGGCGGTCTGCGAAACCCTACCCCGAGTTCTGGGAGAACCTGCAAATTCAGCGGCCGTCACAGTCGGGTCATGTCCCGGTCGGCGCGGTCTCACCGGCTCTGGTCGCAGGCATGACGCCGGCAGCGGCTGGTACCTCGACCAGGCGGCTGCCGGCGGTCTCGGCAGCCTTCGGGTGAGGAGGCGCGCGGCCTGCAACGGGAGGGATCTGACTGGACGTGGACAGACGAGGTGACCACGTGGGTCGGCCCCAGATCGTCTCCTCCACCGGACGGCCGACGGACGCCGGACCGCTGCTGGTCGCAGTCGGTCCGGCTGCCGACGGCTCTGTCGGGAACGCAGATCGGCCTCGATCCTCCCGCCTGAGCGACGCGACTCAGGTCCCACGGTGACGCCGGGTCAGGATGACGCGTGAGGCCCGCTCCAGCGCCTGGGTGGTGGCCTCGGGAGTAGGCGCGCACCAGGCCCGCCGGTGCCCAGGAGCGTCCGCCGAGTAACGGGTGACGACGACGGTCATGCTGGCTAGCTCCGTTCGTGCCTCGAGCATGGGCTGGCCCTGCGCCGGTGGGGCTCGCCGTCGTCGTTGGAGCGCTCAGCCGGGGTGGGCGGAGTCGACGAGACCCGGAGTCTGAGCATCCCGAGATGGTGACCGTCATCGCCGAGCAGTGGTGGCGCGCGTCGGGGGGTAGGTGCTACGCAGGCGCGATGAACTCGCAGGCCTCGTCCATCGAGGTCCGTGCGGCGCGCGCGCGCCAGGAAGTGGGACCTCTTGATCTCCAGGTCGATCTCGGCTGGTCGCCGTGAGCCGGCGTCAGCAGGCCAGGGTCGTCTGGGACGGGTGGCTGGAAGATGCCGGCAAGGCCATGGGCGATCCTCGCATGAGGGAACTCGGGACCGATGTCACACGGCACGATATGGCGATGGACTGGAAGCGGCTGCGCCAATGTCGTTATGGTGTCCCTCGGTCCAGTTTCGAAGGGTCATCCGATCCCTGTGGTTTATGAGAGAGGACGGGCCCATGGCGGTGCGGGAAGCGGAAGATGTCCACAGCAACACCCGCAACCGCCGCTCACGGTGAAGGCCAAGCTCTTCGAGCTCAACACCATCCGCGTTCAGGGCCGCGAGATCTCCGTACCCCGCCGTCTGGCACGGGCCTACAAGAGGGCCTCATCGAGCGGTGAGGCTGCGGTGGAGTGGTGAGAACGCTTCATCCATGGGTGCCAGCTCAATGGTAGAGCCTCTGCCTTCCAAGCAGATTGCGCGGGTTCGATTCCCGTCACCCGCTCTGTGAGCCGAAAGGGGCCGCCTCCTCGGCGGTCCCTTTCGTCACGTCACGGGCTGTGGCGCAGTTTGGTAGCGCACCTGGCAGGGGAACGGGGGCACGGGTTCAAATCCCGCCAGCCCGACTCTCTCTCACGTGGGCGATCGTTGCGCGGGCAGAGCGCTGTCGCCTGGGCGAGCGCGCGGGTGCAGCCGTGGGACGGGGCTCTACGCTGAGGGCATGCCCTCGTATCGATCGATTCTCACGGTGTCCATGCTCAGGCTGCACGATCCGAGGACGTCGAGTCCGCCGCACGCGACGCCGTGCGCCGGACGGCCGTTCTGGAGGGCCTTTCCAGGTCGACGTCGTGCGCGGTGAGCCCGGTGACAGTCCGTTTCGCGGGTTCCTGACGACGCCGAGGCCTGTGCGTGCACACGACGTCGTCGAGGCGATCGGCTCAGGTCGCAGAGTCGAGCGCTGGCCTGGCTGGCTATCGTGCGTCGGAGGACGGAGCGGTGCCATAGGGATAGCCGTGACTGGACGGTGACCATGTCCAGAGTCATGCGCCAGGTAGGACGCATCATCGATCCACTGGCCGTTTGCTAAGATGGCACGGATTGACGCCACGACGACGCGTCCGCCGGAGACGCCGCCAAGCTTCGGTGTTACCGCAGAACTCAGACCACAGGAGCAACCCCCGTGAGACGCACTGTCGAGATCTGACCCCAGCCGCATCAAAGCTGACCGTCGAGGTCCCTGGCGAGGAGCTCAAACCCAGCCTTGATGCCGCCTCAGGAGATCGGCTCAGATTCAGGTTCCCGGCTTCCGCCGCGGCCACGTCCCCAACCGGGTCATCGACCAGCGGGTCAGCCGCGGGCCGTCATCAGGAGGCGTCAACAACAAGCTCTCCGACTTACCGACGCCATCACCGAGGCCGAGCGGGGTCCCCATGCTCCAGCCCGAGTCGACGTCGTCGAGCTGCCCCAACGCCACCGGTGAGAACGGAGGCCAGCTCGCCTTCACCGCCGAGGTGCCGTCCGCCCCGTGTCATCGAGCTGCCGAACTGCGCAGACCGAGTTGACCGTCGACGCCGTCAGAGGTCACCGATGGGACGTCGACTCCGAGCTGGACAACCTGCGCGCGATTCGGCTCCTGAAGTCCGTGGGCGCAAGGCCAAGACCGGCGACTTCGTCTGCATCGACCTCAAGGCCGTCATCGACGGCGAGGAGGTCGACTCCATCTCGGGCGTCTCCCTACGCAGGATCGGCGGGGCAACGGCTCAAAGGGCTGGACACCGCCCTGCGGGGTGCTCAAGACCGACGAGTCCAGCGACCTTCACCACCGAGCTGGCCGGCGGTGGCACGCCGGTGAGGGCGGAGGTCCTGACCGCCACCGCCGTCAAGCAGCGAGCTGCGGAAAGTCGACGACGGGGTTCGCCGCTCGCCTCCGGTTCGACACCGTCAGAGCTGCGCGAGACCTCGTCAAAGCTCGGGTCACGGAACGCAAGACCGGCGAGCAGGCCGTCGCCGCCCGCGACGCCTGCTCGAGCATCTGCGCGTGAGATCTCCTTCGATGTTCCCGAGGCCGTCGTCGAGGCCGAGATCGCTCAACACCTCCGGGCCGAGGGCAAGGAGGGCGACAGGGAGCACTGCCGAGGAGATCCGCGACGACATCGTCACCGGCGTGCGCGACCAGATCATCCTCGACGTCCTGGCCGAGGACCTCGAGATCGGCGTGGCTCAGGACGAGCTCCTCGAGTTCCTCTTCCAGACCGCACAGCGGTACGGCATGGAGCCCGCCCAGTTCCTCCAGGGTGCCCAGCAGGCCGGGCGAGATCGGCCTTCGTCTCCGAGGTGGCCCGTAACAAGTCTGGCCGCTGCGGCAGGCCAAGGTCGTCGACAAGGGCGAGGCGGTGGACCTGTCCGGCCTACATCGGCTCCGATGAGGACGACGCCGCCGCTGCCGCTGAGGCTGCTGCCGTGCCGCCGCTGAGGTTGCCGACGAGGACGAGGGCCGACTCCGCGAGGTGACGCCGACGCCGAGTGAGCGTGACGCGAGCGCCAGTCCGCTCACACTGAGGCGGGGTCTGCTTGTGACGCGGTGGGGCCCACCTTCTCTGAGGAAGGTGGGCCCCACCGCGTCACTTTGTCAAGTTCCGTGACGGTGCAGCTCGTCGGCGTCGTGCGTCGCAGCAGGATCAACTGGCGGTCACGAGCTCCGTGCGCTTGGGGCGGATGACCCGAGTTGCGCTCAGGAATCGCCATCTCTGGAAATAGTACGCCACTCCGATGGGCACCACGATGAGACTGACGAAGAGGCAGTGAAGGGGCTGGAAGATGAGCCACTTGTTTCCGTGGTCCCAGTCAGCCACACGATGGCGGCGTATGTAGATGAACAGTGCGAGCAGAAGCGTCCATCCCGGATGAGACACACGGCCATCCACCTGAGCGCGAACATACTGATGACCACGTGCCGCTGTACAGCCACGGGAAGGGTGCTGGAAGACGAATCTGAGTTGACGATGAAGAGCCGGAAGGATCGCCGCTCCACGCGATCCGTTGGCGCCACCAGGCGTACAGGGTGTCTAGGGGCATTGGTAGTGACGTGGGCGAGAATGTGGACGCCTTGTATCCCAGGGCGTCCGATGATGCCGGACTCGATGTCATTGCCCTGGAAGAACAATGGTGAGCGGGCCATGATCTGGCGCATGACGTCGGTCTTGCCGATATGAAGGGCGCCGCTGAGCAGCCAGGGCATGATCCTGCGAGCACGCATCGAGACGACGTACTCGTGGCGCTGCATCTGAACGATGAAGGGCCCTTCTTCTGCACGATGGTCACTGGGCGAAGTCGGCCTTGTGGGCCACCAGCGCGCCGACGATGCTGGGTCAGTGGCTCCTGTGCCGTGGTGTCGGCGTCGAGGCAGACCGATGGTGGGAGTTGAGCGGGGCGGCCAGCGGCGCGTCGCGCACGACGATGGTGTCGATGGTGATGCCGAGGTGCTCCGCTTTGCGTCTACCTTCCGCGGAGACGTATGCTCGCTGGAAGATTCCCAGATCCGTGCGAATGGCGATGTCCTCGGGTCGCGGTAGAACTGCTCAGACTCGCCGGAGGGTCGTGCACGAGGACCGCGGTCGCCGTGGGGCTGCAGGTAGTCCGCGTTCTGGAGGTACTTGACGTTGCCGTAGATCGGTATCGAGGACCTGAAAGTCCTCGAGATGATGCTCGGGTCAGTTCCACCGCCTTGTAGCCATCTTCGACGTGATGCCGGCCCATATGTCAATTCCGATCCAGAACAGAGTTCCACCAGAAGGGTAGTGACGATCATGCGGTGGTCCTCTGGTGCATGGGTAATGTGGGCGTGCTGGAACACTGGTAACCTTACTGGGTGGTGCTGTGGCAGGCGGAAGGCGATGCGGACAGGGAGCTGCGGAATGAGAGGTGAAAAGAGTGTGGTAGGTGGCCGCGGCGAGAAGTGCAGGCTTGGTTGTCGATGCGAGACAAGCAGGTCGTTTCTCTTGTCGGGCGGTTAAAATCGATGGGTGCCACTCGTCCGGCCTATGCCACGGTGTGGGAGCGATCACGTGCAAGATCTCGGGCGCCCCACAACCTCAATCTGTCGGATGGTTTAGTTTTTCCTACAGAGTGGGTGCGATGAGCTGTGCAAACCAGCCTCACTTCGTCAGATTTGCGTGAGGCGACACGGCGCGTGATGCTCTCGGGTGACCGGTTGTGCGCGCGGCGATGGCGTGGCGCATCCGCGCTGGGGCACGTGAGTTTTGCGGAAGTCACAGGATTCACGGGGTGGGGCGCAGAGCGATCATCTGCGTCGCCCCACCGTCCCTGACGCCTGTCGGTCGCTCGCGTCGTCGGCATGTGCGCCTTGTCAATGGTCTACGTGCCCTACTTCGCCGCCGCTGCGTCAACCTTGTCGACAGTCGACCATGACCAGCTGCATGCGCGCGCGTCACGGCTGTCAGTGCGTGACGGTCGTCAAAGCCAGATAAAATGACGTCCCCGGCGCCCATCCGCTCGGTGCGCTCGCCGATGGAGAAGTCCATCTCGCCCTCCAGGAGCGTGACGACCACCGGCGCGGGGAGGCGTGCTCGGTGAGGACCTGACCGGCGTCGAAGGTGAAGACGACGGTGCGCAGGATGTCGTTGTTGACGACGACGCGTGAGGTGGTGGCCTCCTTCGGAGATCGGGGAGGGCGTCGTTGAGGCCTGAGCCGAAACAGGGACTCGGTGGACGCGGTGCTGGACGAGGTGGGCATGTGCTCCTTCGGTGTTGGTGAGGACGTGATCGTGGCTAGTTTAAGGATGGACTGTGTGAGGGCTGTGATCGCCGTCGAGACTACGATGACCATGCCATGAGGCGCCGGCACGCAGCGACGCAGGAGGCACAGCTCGAGCAGCAGCGTCGCGCGGCCATCATGGCGGACAGGGCGAAGACGTCGGCCGTCTCCAGATTGGTGCGGGCCTGCTGGACCTCTGCGCCAAGTCCGTCGGGAGTGCTCAGAAGCTCGGCCATGACCGTGACCCTCACGGACTGCCCGACGGCGACCGTCAGGGCAGACAGTACCGGTAGCGCGACCGCGGGCAGAATGACCCCGACGGATCGTCCACGGCGGGACTTGGAGAAGACCGTCGCCATCTCCAGGTCGCCGTCGACATTGAGGACCGCGTCGCGCATGGAGGCCACCAGCAGGGGCAGCGTGACCAGGGTGACCACCAGGATGACGACGGCCGTCGGTCCCGAGCCAGATCATCCCGACGACGACCAGCACGATCGGCGGTACCGCCGTGAGGACCTGCACCCAGGGAGTCCAGCAGCTCGCGCAGCCAGGGTCCAAGTTCCCAGCGCCCAGCCCGTCAGGATGCCGATGAGGCAGGACAGCCCCAGTCCGATGACCGCTCTGGAGAGGGTGAGCCACGAGTGTCCAGCCCAGGCCGCCGTCGTCGATCAGCCCCAGGAAGGCGTGCCAGGTCGTCCCGGGCCGGGCAGCGCGTACTCGGGCTGGTCCAGGGCGGCCCAGTACCAGATGAGGATCGCCAGGCCGATTCCGGCCCACCACAGGAGGCGGGCGCGCCAGCGTCTGAAGGCTGACGAGCCGGTGCGGAGCTCACCGCGGGTCTTTCAGGTAAAGTCGTCGGCCGGCATCTTTGCCGCCGACGATGTCCGCATGAGAGTGGACAGACGGGTGTAGAAGTCGACGAGCTGGTCCTTGGCCTGGGCCGCCGGAACCAGGTTCAGCTGGAGGCGGGGATCCCTCGCGTGACGACCGGTGCGGGGGAACCTCGGTCTTCTGGGAGATGGCGTTGACGGTCTCCTCCGACATCGCGTTGGTGGCCGCGATGCAGGCCTCCACCTCATTGAGCACCGCTCCGACCGCCTGAGGGTTGGAGTCAGTGATCTCCTGAGGGCATGACCAGTCCGGCCATGGGAACCTGGCCTCGCCGCCGGTCACCTCTGCCCACACCTGCTGGAGGTCGGCCGTCCGCTCCAGGGTCTTGCCTCTGCTGCTTGGCCTTGATCAGGCCTGCGCTGGCCGGGGTGCTCGGGCAGGACCGCGAACTCGGCGTTGCCCGCCAGAGGTTGGACAGGGCCTCCTGGCCGTCGGTGTAGCTCTGGATCGTCAGGTCCTGTGCTCGTGTCCCAGCCCTTCTGGCCGAGCAGGTAGCGGAAGACGAGGTCAGGCATGTTGTTCGGCATGGGGACGGCGACCGTCTTTGCCCGCAGCGCTGCCTCGAGGCCCTGCTGCCGATGAGCCCTCAGGGCCGACGACGTAGAGCATGCCCCACACCTGCATCGCCACCAGGCGCAACGGGACACCCTTGTTGAACAGGTTCGCCCGCGCATATGCAGGAGTGTGGCAGCCAGGTCCGTGCTCTGCATGAGCAGCGTCCTCATGGCATCGATGCTGGGACCAGTTCTCCACCGTGGCCTTGCCGATCGTCAGGGGACAGCCAGCTGCTGACCGAACAGCGTCATCGGCGCCATGTAGGCCAGGGTCGTGGGGACGTGGACGCGCAGGTGTCGATGCCCGCCCGTCCCGCTGGACGATGCCCTGCCCGAACGCGACGAGCAGGCTGACGGATCGTCGGTGCACAGGCAGGCCGAGGCCTGCCAGAGTGCATGAGGATGCGGCGCCTGATCGGCGCTGCCGGGTGCGTGAGGGTGTCTGCAGGGCGAGTACGTGTGGTTGCCACATCGGTGCTGCTCGTTGTCCTTCGTCGTGGAGTGTGCAGGGGAGTAGGTGTGTGTGTGGGCGTGTAGAGGCTCAGGAGGCGTGGCCGTCAGCGGCGCGGACTTCAGGCGAGAGCCTCCAGGTGCCCGGCGGGCCGTCGAGGTGGAGGTGGAGGTGCAGGACCTCCTCGGCCTCATCCAGGGTCGTGCGTGACCCAGACGGTGATGACGTCCTGGTCGGCGAGCAGGTGCGATGAGGTCGGCCCTCAGCGCAGTGGCCAGGGGACGGTCCAGGGCGGAGAAGGGGCCTCGTCCACCAGAAGCAGGCCGGGTCGGTTGACAGTGCCCGGGCGATGGAGCACCCGTTGCGGCGCATGCCGCCCGGAGGAGCGGCTCGGTGGGAGGTGACCGGCCGAGGCGGCCACGCGCTCCAGCCACTGGACGGCCGTCAGGTCCGGCGTCGGGCCGCCCACCACCAGGGAGATGTTGCGGTGGGCCGAGTACGAGGGCATGAGCGCGGCTCCTGAAACACCTGGGACAGGCCCCCTGAGGGCCGCAGGACGGTGCTGGCGTCGGTGTCCGACGCCCCGAGATCGCCCGCCAGCGGTGTCGTCTTTCCGGCACCGGAGAGCTCCGGTAACCGCGAGGTCTGCCCGGGAGCGGACCGTCACAGACAGGTCCTCACGAGGTCAGACCTCGCGGAGCCATCGTCACCTGCTCGAGGCTGAGAGACACCACGGTCGTCATCGCGATGCACGTCGACCACCGGCCCGTGAGGAGGCGACGCGTTTGCCACGGCGTCTGTCATGGATTCAGGAGCCTCTCGGTCGGTGATGCCGCCGATGCCCCTGCATGCGGGAGGCTTCCTGGGTCTAATGGCGGGTGCCCGCGCTCCCAGGGCGGCGTTGCTCGATGCGAAGGGTGGGCTGTGTATTCAAGGGCTCCTATCCGTTCCTGCCGTTTCTTCCGCTGATGTGAAAAGAGATTGCCGGGCGGTGAGCTCAAACCTCTGAAATAGATGACGACACCCTATCGTATTTGTTTGTTGTGGCAGCAAACTGAGTTTCTGTCGGCTCACAGAAGAGGTTGATATAGACGCCGAGGGTCGTGCGCGCAGGGGCGGTGGAGGCTGCGTGCCTCTGAGTTCTCTCCTCCAGTGTGCGCACCTGCGCCGTGGGCGAAAGGGAGCGCCATGGCGGGCATGGCGGATGGGGGTCGTCACGTTGGCGTTGGCGACGCGACCGTGAAGGACTGCGTGAGCGAGCTCTATGCACTTGCGCTGCGGTCGCGTGCCCCGGGCAGCCGACGCCAGCGGTGCGGGCTTGGGGCTGACCGATTCCATCTACAACCGCCTCCTCAAGGGCGCATCATCTGGCTCGGCTCCGGTGCGTGACGACAACAGCCAGCGCCATCTGCGCCCAGGTGCTGCACTGGCCGCCAGCGGGACCCTGAGGCGGGACATCTACTCTACATCAACGGCGGCGGCTCGGTGACCGCCGGCAGCGCATCTGAGGCACCATGCGGTACGTCCAGCCCGATGTCGCCACCGCTGGCTGGGTCACAGCCGCCTGGCGCATAGAAGGGCAGCACCTGCTGTCGGCGGCCGGTGCCGAGGGTAGCAAGCCGCTACCTCGCTCCGCACGCGGGTGCTCATGCACCAGCCCTCCGGCGGCGCGGGGGCTCGGCCACGGACATCCGCATCAACGCCGATCTCATCATCAAGATGAAGCAGGAGCTCGCGGAGATCACGGCGGCCAACACCGAGTCACACAGTGGGAGGAGATCATCGCCGATTCCGACCGGGACCACTGGTTCTCGGCAGGAGGCCCTCGGTACGGATTCGTCGACCATCGTGCGCTCAGTCAGGAGATCGGCAAAGCAGAACGGAGACAACGACATGTCCTCGACCCGTCCCTACTTCGAGGCCGTGGCCTGCCGGGCCGCCATGCCGCAGGCCCGATACGTCTGCCCCAGTTCGAGGAGCGTACCGCCTACGGCTAGACGCCAGGATCGCCAAGCTCTTCGAGGACCGCATCGTCTTCATGGGCGTGCAGGTGGACGACGCCTCGACCAAACGACATCATGGCAACTCCTTGTCCGCAAGTCCCAGGACCGACGGCCTCATCACCATGTGCATCAACAGCGGCGGCTCGCTTCACGGCGCTGACGGCGATCTACCGTCATGCGGTACATCAAGCCGCAGGGTGCAGACCGTCTGCTTGGGGCCGGCAGACCTCCGCTGCTGCGGTGCTGCTGGCCGCCGGCGGTGAGAACCAAGCGCCTGGCCCTGCCCAATGCGCGTCCTCATTCACCAACCTGCCATGGAGGGATGCGGGGGCAGGCCGGTGACATCGAGATCGTCGCTGACGAGATCGATCGTATGCGCTCCTGGCTCGAGGACACCCTGGCCGCGCACACGGTCGGGACCGCGAGAGATCCACGCCGACCTTGAGGCGGGACAAGATCCTCACGGCCGCGGCCGCCAGGATTTCTGGGATCGTGGACCAGGTACTCACCTCCGCAAGACCCGGCCTCTCCGCACTCCTCCTGGGGCGTGCGTCGCGCCACGGCGCTCGCCGGCAGTGGGAGCACGCCGACCGTGCAACGGTGGCTACAAAGCAAACGCTGGCGGCACGGTGCCTAACATGGCATATTGCGGACTGGACACGCCGCCATGTCCTCAGCATGCCTGCCGAGCTGTGCAGGCAGCGCAGGAGTCGCCAGGCGCGAGGACCGATGACGATCTGGGAGAAACTGTGGCACGTAACGCTGAGAGTGTGGATCTGCTCAAAGTGCTCCTTCTGCGGCAGAGCCAGAAGCAGGTCAAAAGCTCATCGCCGGGCCGGTGTCTACATCTGTGACGAGTGCATCGAGCTGTGCAGGATCGTTGACGAGGAGCTGGGCGAGAGTCCGGCGCCGGCGATCCCCTCGAGCTGCCCAAGCCCAGGATCTTCGACTTCCTCAGCAATGCGTCTCGTGGTCAGGGAGTCCGCCAAGCGGGCCATGAGCGTGGCTGTCTAACCACTACAAGCGCGTCAGGTCAGGGAACGCTCCGTGGCCGAGGGCGATGGACTGGAGCTGGGCAAGTCCAACATCCTCCTGTTGGGACCCCACCGGAACCAGCAGACCCATCTGGCCCGCACCCTGGCCCGACTCTCGATGTCGCCCTTCGCATTGTTGACGCCACCGCCCTGACCGAGGCCGGCTACGTGGGTGAGGACGTGGAGAACATCCTCTCAAGCTCATGCAGGCCGCCGACGGTGACGTCAAGCGCGCAGAAGGGCATCATCTACATCGACGAGATCGACAAGATCGGTCGCAAGGCGGAGAACCCTCCATCACCCGTGACGTCTCGGGCGAGGGCGTGCGGCAGGCGCTGCTCAAGATCATCGAAGGGCTACGGCCTCCGTCCCCCGGGCGGTGGGCGCAACACCCACCAGGGTTCTGGAGATCGGCACCACCAGCATCCTCTTCATCGCCGCCGGTGCCTTCGCCGGTATCGAGGAGATCGTGCGTCAGCGCCAGCGCAAGGAGTCCGGCGCCCAGATGGTGGGCTTCGGGGCCCAGCTGGACGGCAGCACGAGCTCGGACATCTTCACCTCCCGGTGCGTCCTGAGGACCTTCAGAGTTCGGCCTCATCGGGTTCATCGGCCGCCTGCCCGTCATCGCCACCGTTCAGGACCTGGGCGTGCGCGAGCTCGTGCGCGTCATGACCGAGCCCAAGAACGCCCTGGTCTCCCAGTACCAGTATCTCTTCAGTCTCGACGGCGTCGAGCTCGAGCTGACCGACGCCGCCATCGAGGCGGTGGCCTCACTCGCTCTGGAGCCTAGGGCCGGGCCCGTGGACTGGCCTCCATCGTCGAGGGGTCTTGGGGGCGATCCATGTTCGAGGTCCCTCCTGCCCCGAGGTCGGTCGCGTCGTTGTCGACGCCGATGCTGTCAGGGGTACCGGAAAGCCCCGCTACCAGGCGGGTACTGGCACGCTGCGCTCGACGGCCAAGGTGGGGGAGCGGAGCCGGACCGCATGAGCGAGGGGCGTGAGGGCGTCCCTGTGCAGCTGGCCGTCTATCGGACACCATCGACGCCTCGACGCCGCCCTCGTCCACCTCCTGGCCGAGCGATTTCGCTGTACCCAGCGGGTTGGTCTGCTCAAGGCCAGCCTGGACCTGCCGCCGGCGGACGACGCGAGCAGCAGCGGGTGGCGCGCCTGCGGGCGCTGGCCGAGAATCCGGCCTCGACCCGGTCTTCGCCGAGAAAGTTCTTCGCCTTCATCGTTGCCGAGGTCATCCAGCACCACGAAGAGATCCGTGACGGGCACGGGGCCGGGCGCGCCCGTTACGCGGGTGATCGGAGCCGGTAGCCTGCAGCGCCGGACGTCAGCGTGCTCGCTGCCCGGTAGCAGTTTTTCGCGTCTGGTCCTGGGAGGACGCTTGCGACCCGCCGGTGAGCGTCAGCCCTGAGACGGCGTGGTGGTGGCGCTGGGCACGAGCGGCGTACGCGTGTAGAGGGCCTCAATCTCGGCTGCAAGCGTTCTCGGCTTCGCGCGGCGTACCTTGAGCGAGGCGTGAGCAGGCCGTTGGCCACCGTGAGTCGTGGGTAGCACCTCGAGGTGCGGATCGACTCGAGCCGCGGACCGCCTCGTTAGTTCAGACCACCGCCCGTTCCAGGGCTGCGCGCGCTCGCGGGTCCTGGGCGGCGTCGACAACCGTCATCTCCTCCAGGCCGTGGGAGGACAGCCACAGCAGCAGCATCGGCGGCGTCAGGGTGACAGCGCGCTCCGACGCAGGGGCGGTTCACGCACGACAGTACCACTGGCTGACCAGCGGATGACCGCGCGGGCGATCACTCCAGAGGCGCTGGGGCGACGTTCTGCGCCGGCGGTCTGTGGAAGCTCCCTTCTTGCGCCCAGTGCTGCGCAAGACCCGCTCACCCCTCAGAAAGGCCGATATCGCCGGTGCCAGCCGGCCCGGCGGTGAGAGGCCTCGGCCGTCGCCTCAGGGTTGTTGTGGTACCCGGTGAAGGTGCCGATGCGCCGAACCAGGACCTCCCGTCATCGCCCGGGCTGGATCGCGCGCGCGGAATCGGCGTGCCGACGGTCCCGATCCGGGTGGCGCCGGGCGGGTTGACGGGCTGGCCCCATCGTCTCGGTCGGTGCGTCGCCCTCGAGGACGGTGACGGCGCCGCGGTAGAAGTGACAGACGCTCGCCCAGCGGCCGCCGCTGGAACCACGTGCGTCTTACGCGCGCCCAGCACGGGACGCGAGGGTGGAGAGAACTGAGCCTGTCGAAGGCGGTGCGTTGGGCCCTGAGCCTGCGGGAGGCCCCTCAGGGTGTCCAGTGCCCGTGAGTGAGCGATCGCGGTCTTCGCGGCCATGCGGAAGACCTGCTGCCTGGCGCCGGTCGCCTGTCAGCGATCCGCGGCGTTGTGAGATCTTCTCTCGAAGACGCGTGGTGCCGCCGCGCAGGACCGCGGTGGGCAGGAAGGAACAGATCGTTCACGGAGGTTTCGCACGTCGGGCACGTGGCCGCAGCACGCGAGCCGCGGGCACGATCGCGAGTCTCCACGAACCGGCCCAGCACGTGGGCCAGCGGCAGGAACAGCGGAAGCGGACCTCCTCCACGCCCAGGACCTCGGGCACGTGCGGGCGAGACGTTGACGCACAGGTGCACCAGGTTGCCGGTGGCTGAGGCTCGACGCTTGCGTCCCGTGGTGCCGGGTGCCAGACGATCGTGGCCAGGGACTGCGCAGTCGGGGCGGCGGTTGCGCCGGTCGATCGCGGCGTCCACCCTCGGCCTGCCTCGATGGGTCCAGGACGTCCTGCGTTCGATGCACTGGACTGTAGGTCCGACAGCTCGGGCGCCGTCGGTCAGTGCTCCGACCATCGCGGCCGCGTGGCCTCGTTCTCACGACGATGAGCCTCACACGGCGTCGGAAAGGATCCACTGAGCCTGCTCGGCTGGGAGGGTCTCGCAGACGGGGACCACGACCGGTCCTGCCTCCCAGGCGGCAGTCAGCAGCGTCCACTCATGGCCGACGTGTGAACGCCAATGATGCCGATGTGTCGCCGGGCTCAAGACCCCAGGGCCCACCAGCCAGCGGCGTACCCTCGCGCACCTGGAGTGCGGAAGGCACTAAGCACTCATCTCGCGCCAGCGTCGCCCCAGCGAGGATGTGCGGGCGATGGGCCTCCGCCATCAGAGGGCTGCGACGAGGCGCGTTCTGCCAGCGCCCGTCGTCATGCCGTCATGAATCCGGTCGGGACCCAGGAGGTCGGTGGCGTGCTCCCCGAGACTGGGTGGGGAGGACGACCGTCGCCGGTGAGTGGGAGACGTCGGTCATGGTGGCGAAGTATGCCCGCGCGGGCACGCTGATGGCGGCTGCTTCCCGCCTACTCCTGCGGGCCGCGCGCGTGTGGATGAGTAGATGTCCGCGATGAGCGTCGGCGTGCGCCTCCATGACCGGGCCGCGCCCGGCCTTCGGTGAGGGTGTGACGTAGGCCGTTGGCCTCGGTGAAGTCCGTGGTCAGTACCGCTGAGAGGTGCGGATCGGCTCGAGCCCGCGAGCGGCGCGGAGTTTCCGTGCGCGCACGCCGGTCCAGTTGCGGCGAGGACCTGTGTGTGGATGGTGGAGGCCTCGACGACGTCCGCATGACCGCCAGCCCGTGGTTGCGCAGCCGCTGAGAGCATCTCCTTGTCCAGCGTGATGGGCGCCGGAGATGAAGGGCTCCCCGTCTGACGACGAGCGCCTGGCTGATGGGCGGGTGGCCGCGCAGCCGGTCCTCGAGCTACGGTGGGGGCGACGTTCTTGCCGCCGGCGGTGACGATGGAAGCTCCTTCTTGCGCCCAGTGATGCGCGGGTGTCCGTCCTCGTCGAGGCGCCGATGTCGCCGGTGCGGAACCAGCCGTCTGCCAGTGAGAGGAGTCGGCGGTGGCCTCCGTTGTTGTGGTGTGGATGACACACTTTTGCCCGCACCTGGATCATCGTCGTCTCACCGGTGCGGATCTCGTTGCTGCCGCACACACGGGCGGGCCGACGGTGCCGATCTTGTTGAGCCAGTCGAGTGTTGACGCTGACCGGCCGATCGTCTCGAGTCAGGCCGTAACCCTCCAGGATGACGAGTCCCAGTCCGCGGTGCAAAGTGGCGAGACGCTGCCCCAGCGGTCCGCCGCCGGAGATGATGGAAACGGGCATTGCGAGCTGCGCCGGATCCTGCCGGAAGACCCGGGCGATCCGGCCACCGCATGCGCTTGCCACGCGGAAGCGACGTCGAGGAGCCCATCGGAGGTGTCAGGGGCCAGGGTGAGGCGATGGCGAGAGCCTTGGCCGCCCAGCGGAACAGCGAGGCCTGGATCCGCCACCGGCCTTGGCATCCGGCGGCGTTATAGATCCTTCCTCCCAGAACGCGAGGTCGGCCAGGACGTAGGGAGAGGGCGGACGACCTGGTCGGCAGGAGCGTCTTACGACATCAGGGTGTGTCCCAGCGCGCTCTCGGCCGAGGGACGGCGGCTGAAGACAGCGGGCGTGGGCAGTGGAGCCAGCGGCTTGGGAACAGCAGAAGGCACGTTACCGCCGCGGACGCCCGGAAGGTAGCGCACCCCGTGGTAGGGGATGCCGACGGCGTTACGGTGGGTGAGCCTGGCGCCCATGCGGCCGGTCGTGCCGGAGGGTGTAGATGATGGGTAGACGTCGTCAACGCGCGCGGTGGAACGCTGGTCCCACCTGCGAGGGCTGACGCCGGAAGCCGGCCTGGACGATGGTGGTGGCGGCGTCGGAGTCCAGGGCAAGGACCTCGACCGTGTGCCCGGTACCGGCGACGGCGCCGCGCACGAAGCTCGGCGGGTGCCGCGCTCGGTGATGCAGGCACACGTCGGGTCGGAGACGATCACTCGATCTGTAATCGCGGAAGCTCGTCTCATTTCGTAGATGGGGACCGAGATCAGGCCCGCTCCGGGCAGATGTGCCATGTCCAGCGAGGAACCAGTCCGTGGAGGTGTGTGCCGCGCCCAGTGCCGAAGCGGCTGCCCGCTTGCGCAGCCCCCATGCCGGTGCCCGGCAGCCACGTGGGCCCTGCCTCCTCACCGAAGGCGCGGGCCGGCTCTCCTGCCCAGTCACCCGGCGCCCGAGGACTTTCGCGGCGCTGCAGGCGGCTTCGTCGCCGGTGCGGGCGATGCGATCGGCGAGCAGCCACGGAACCGACCAGTGGGCCTCCGGGCTGGAAGGGGATCTCTCGGTGCCGCACCGCGGTCATGTGGCCGGGGTAAGCGCGGCGGCCGGGTGCTGGCGTCGTGCCGAAGGGCGAGAGGCTCACAGGGTCATTGTGTCAGGCCACCGGGGAAGGCGACGTTTCGTTGGGGCGAGAGAGAACGAGGAAGCGGCTAGCGAGGTTTCACGGCCGCGCTCGAGGCGACCTGCGGAAGTCGCGGAGAGGTCACGGGGAATCGCGCGGACCGGCGTCCGTGCTGCAGGCGGGCTCCTGTCGCGAGGACTGGAAAAACGAATACGAAACGGTTTGACTACCGGCAGGTTACTGGTGTATGGCGTGAGTCTGCACGCCCAGAGTCGACGCGCGTCGACGATGTGGGGTCCTTCGGAACGGAGCCAGGTTGGCTCCAGAAGCTTGGTTCAGAGCTGCCTTGACGCGGCCCCTACCCGTCGTCCGGATTCATCCAGGGGCTCGGCCCTGGCGGCGGCGGCGCTGGCCTCGATGACGGCCTGCTCCACCGCCTCAGCAGGGAACGGCGGCATGGCCCCGTCACTGCTGAAGGCACCGGACCGATCACCTGGGTCCAGGGCAGAGACGACTCGGCCGGCAAGGTCCAGGCCAGGATCGATGGTGGAGACAGGCCAGCGGCGAGCGAGGTCAAGCTCATCGAGGCTCTCCGCGGAGGCCGACCAGCAGCTTTCGGCATTGGTCGAAATGCCGCCGGGATCAACTCCAACGCCTGCGACGTCGTCTCCCTGGACAACGTCTGGGTCTCCGAGTTCGCCACGCCAACCGGTGGGTGGTCAGGCTGCCCGAGGACGAGCTCAAGACGACGGTATCGCTGAGCCCGTCTGGCGAGACGAGCATCTACAAGGACAAATGCGCGGTCCGTCGCCTACGGACGCGCCGGTCGATGTTCTACCGCAAGGACTTCACTGAGCCAGGGCCGGCGTCGAGAAGTTGCCCGAGCGTGGGACGAGGTCAAAGACCGCTATCGACGCCAGTGCGGGCACTGCCCGGTCACGGAGTCAGCGGCTTCGGAGGGCAAGTTCGCCAAGTACGAGGGCTGACCTGCTGCGCCTCGTCATCCACACGCCGGCGCTTCTGCGACGACGACAATGAGTCATCACTCGACTCCAGCAGGTCGTGCCACGCTGGGTGGCTCATCGACAGCTTCTCCGGGCTTCACATCCCAAGGAGTCCCTGGAGTGGAAGGAGAGAGGACACGTAACTTGCGTTCGAGAAAAGGGCGACCTCCTCTTCTACCTGCTCAGTAGCCCTACCAGTACGCCAGCAGCAAGGACGCCACCTGGGGACAGGAAGTTCGACGTCGCCGCCCACGCCGAGCATCGACGGCAAAGGCCTTCGTTCCGACCCTGGGGCGGTCACAGCTGCGCCATCACCAAGGCGTCGCGAAGAACAAAGGCCACCGCTTTGGTAGAATTCGTCAAGTGGTGGATCAGCGAGGCTCCGCGAACTTTACCAGCTGCAGGCTCGGACCTCGCACCGATCTGCAGGGCTCTACGAGATCGCAGCTCCTCAAGGACTTCTACCTGCCGATCCTCAAGAAGAGCCTTGAGGCATGAAGAGCCAGCCCCGCAGGCCGTCTTCTGCAGCGACGTCACCGCGAAGATCTGGACGGCATCTGCCCGCGATCCAGCAGCCGAGGCCGGTCCGGTCTCGAGGACGTCATCACCGCCCTGAGCGGCGAGGCTGAAGAAGCTGGAGAGTAGGAGACCTCGGCACACTTGGCACTGCTGCCAGTGGGCGAGGCCCTGAGACACACGAGTTATATGCCAGCAACGAGCAGTCACAAGGGACGGTCAAGAGACCTTGTAGTACAACAGCACTCGGAGCAAGTCGTCAATCACCGAGTCCAAGAGCTCCAAAAGGCACAGGCCCGTCTGGCCTGGTTGCTCATCTCACCAGACGGTGCTGGTGCTGACCATCGTCATCCTCGTCCCATCGCCCAGTCCTCTACCAGTCAGCTCTGCAGGCGCGGCCCCGGCACCTGGGGACGATTCGCTTCTTCTCTGCGAGGCCGCTTCGTGGGCCTGAAGAACTACCGACATCTTCCACCAGCGCCGGCGACGGTTCTGGGTCGCCTTCTACTGCTTGACCCTCTTCGGCGTGGTCACCCGTGCTCCACAGGAGACCGTCCTGGAAGCGTGGCCATGGCGCTCATCATGCACTGCAAAGGCGATGAAGGGGCGTGGCGTTGTGCGCCTCTCATCCTCCGTGCCCTGGGCGAGTCACGGCCGTCTCCACCGCCATCTCTGTGGGGCTGGATCTTCAGCCAGAACGGCGTCTAACGCCATCCTGGGTCAGCGCGTGATGTGGGCCTCAGCCTATGAGCGCCATGGGCAGCCATCATCATCGCCGACGATGTGGAAGACAGCATCGGGCTGCTCACCCTACGCGGGCTCCAGCTCATCCCCGTGAGGGTCTACGAGGCGGCCAGAGATCGACAGGGCGAGCGCCTGGGCGCTTTCACCTCCATCACCCTGCCGCTGGTCAGCCCGCGCTCGTTGTGGCCGTGGTCTTCCGCGCCCTGGACGCCCTGCGCATGTTCGACCTGCCCTACATCCTCATCGGCCCAGGAGAGCAGCGTGAGACCCTCTCCATGCTCGTCCAGGACGAGGCTCCAACTCTCGCGCTACGGCGGTGCGGCCTACGCCCTCATCCTGTTCCTCTACGTCTTCGTCTTCCATCGCCTTCACAGAGATCACTAACACTGCGACCTCAGCGGTCGGTGAGGCTCGGCGCAAGCATGGCGCAAG
>BNJU01004045.1_pt1 | contig 56992 bp, 67 predicted proteins | sample 8539281 | NCBI WGS metagenome assembly BNJU01 (sample SAMD00202456, study PRJDB9452) | human saliva metagenome | isolation source: human saliva | place: Japan
ACTGGGTGGACTCTGGTGTTGATACCGGTAAGGTTATCAAACAAGTCCGTGTGCCACGCCTTGAAGGGGATACCCTTGATACTTTCGAGACTCGCATCCACGAAAAAGAGTACAAACTCTATCCAGAAGTTTTGGATAGTTTGGGAGTTGCACGCAAATAAGGAAGTGCTAGAGCTGAAAAAATAATTTCGACTGTAGTAGCTGAAGAACTTTTTAAAAAGGAAGAGAAAAATGACTAAACGTGCACTAATTAGTGTTTCAGATAAAGCGGGCATTGTTGAATTTGCCCAAGAACTCAAAAAACTCGGTTGGGACATCATCTCAACTGGTGGCACTAAAGTTGCCCTTGATAATGCTGGGGTGGAGACCATTGCCATCGACGATGTGACTGGTTTTCCAGAGATGATGGACGGTCGTGTCAAGACCCTCCACCCAAATATTCACGGAGGGCTTCTTGCTCGTCGTGACTTGGATAGTCACCTAGAGGCTGCTAAGGACAACAAGATTGAGCTCATTGACCTTGTGGTGGTCAACCTTTACCCATTTAAGGAAACTATCCTTAAACCAGATGTGACTTATGCGGATGCCGTTGAAAACATCGATATCGGTGGTCCATCAATGCTTCGTTCAGCGGCGAAGAATCACGCCAGCGTAACAGTTGTCGTAGATCCTGCTGACTACGCTGTTGTGCTTGACGAATTAGCAGCAAACGGCGAAACAAGCTACGAAACTCGCCAACGTTTGGCAGCCAAAGTATTCCGTCACACAGCGGCTTATGACGCCTTGATTGCAGAATACTTCACAGCTCAAGTGGGTGAAAGCAAACCTGAAAAACTCACTCTGACTTATGACCTTAAACAACCAATGCGTTACGGTGAAAATCCTCAACAAGATGCCGATTTCTATCAAAAAGCCTTGCCAACGGATTACTCCATTGCATCAGCAAAACAGCTCAACGGTAAGGAATTGTCCTTTAACAATATCCGTGACGCGGATGCTGCTATCCGTATCATCCGTGACTTCAAAGATCGTCCAACCGTTGTGGCTCTCAAACACATGAACCCGTGCGGTATCGGTCAGGCTGACGACATCGAAACAGCTTGGGACTACGCTTATGAGTCTGATCCAGTTTCTATCTTTGGTGGGATTGTCGTTCTCAACCGTGAGGTGGATGCCGCGACAGCTGAGAAGATGCACGGCGTTTTCCTTGAAATCATCATCGCACCGAGCTATACGGATGAAGCGCTAGCTATTTTGACCAACAAAAAGAAAAACTTGCGCATTCTTGCCTTGCCGTTTGACGCACAAGATGCTAGTGAAGTGGAAGCAGAATACACAGGTGTTGTCGGTGGACTGCTCGTTCAAAACCAAGACGTGATCAAAGAAAGCCCAGCTGACTGGCAAGTGGTAACCAAACGCCAACCAACTGAGACAGAAGCGACTGCCCTTGAGTTCGCTGGAAAGCTATCAAGTATGTCAAATCAAACGGTATCATCGTAACTAACGACCACATGACACTTGGTGTTGGTCCTGGTCAAACTAACCGTGTGGCTTCCGTCCGCATCGCCATTGACCAAGCCAAAGACCGCCTTGACGGCGCTGTGCTTGCTTCGGATGCCTTCTTCCCATTTGCAGATAACGTGGAAGAAATCGCTAAAGCAGGTATTAAGGCCATCATCCAGCCAGGGGGTTCAGTCCGTGACCAAGAGTCTATTGAAGCTGCTGATAAATACGGCTTGACTATGGTCTTCACAGGCGTGAGACATTTTAGACATTAAGAAAATAAAAGGGAAGAAAACAGTTTCTTTCCTTTTTTTACTTTAAAAGCGAAACGAAACAAGATTAAAACGAACGTTTATGGTATAATATTAGTAAATAATTCGCAAAAGAGGTTGAAAGATGAAGCTGTTAGTTGTCGGCTCGGGTGGTCGTGAACATGCCATTGCCAAAAAGTTGTTGGAGTCTAAAGACGTTGAGCAAGTTTTCGTGGCTCCTGGGAATGACGGGATGACCTTAGATGGACTTGATTTGGTAAATATCTCTATTTCCGAACATTCTAAGCTGATTGACTTCGCAAAAGTCAATGATATTGCTTGGACCTTTATCGGTCCAGATGATGCCCTTGCAGCGGGAATCGTGGATGATTTCAATGCGGCAGGACTCAAAGCCTTTGGTCCGACCAAAGCTGCGGCTGAGCTTGAGTGGTCTAAGGATTTTGCTAAGGAAATCATGGTCAAATACGACGTTCCAACAGCAGCCTATGGGACCTTCTCAGATTTCGAGGAAGCCAAGGCCTATATCGAAGAAAAAGGCGCTCCAATCGTCGTCAAGGCAGACGGTTTGGCCCTTGGGAAAGGTGTCGTCGTTGCGGAGACAGTCGAGCAAGCAGTAGAAGCCGCTCACGAGATGCTTTTGGACAATAAATTCGGTGACTCAGGTGCGCGTGTGGTTATCGAGGAGTTTCTTGCAGGAGAAGAGTTCTCTCTCTTTGCCTTTGTCAATGGAGACAAGTTCTACATTATGCCAACGGCTCAGGACCACAAACGTGCCTACGACGGGGACAAGGGTCCTAACACTGGGGGAATGGGAGCCTATGCGCCAGTTCCACACTTGCCACAGAGCGTGGTTGAAACGGCGGTTGGCACCATTGTCAAGCCAGTTCTTGAAGGTATGATCAAAGAAGGTCGTCCGTATCTTGGTGTCCTTTACGCAGGTCTTATTTTGACAGCTGATGGACCCAAAGTCATCGAGTTTAACTCTCGCTTCGGAGATCCCGAAACCCAGATTATCCTGCCTCGTTTGACATCTGACTTTGCGCAAAATATCACGGATATTCTTGATGGCAAGGAGCCAAACATCGCGTGGACGGACAAGGGTGTGACTCTGGGTGTGGTTGTCGCATCAAACGGCTACCCGCTAGACTATGAAAAAGGTGTTGAATTGCCAGCAAAAACCGAGGGAGATATCATCACCTATTATGCCGGAGCTAAGTTTGCGGAAAATAGCAGAGCACTGCTCTCAAACGGTGGACGTGTCTATATGCTCGTCACCACAGCAGACACCGTCAAAGAAGCCCAAGAAACCATCTACGGCGAACTCAACAACCAAAACACAGAAGGCCTTTTCTATCGTACGGATATCGGAAGCAAGGCAATTAGATAAAGATATAAGAAAAGGCGACGCAGTCACCAAACACGACAATGGTCGCCGTGGTGAAAAGACCAGAACAGTATCTGTTCTGGTCTAGGGAAAATTTGAGACCTTAGGCTCAAATTTTAGGAATGAAACCGAAGGTTTGCTTCCGTCCCCACCACCTAAGACCATTATCAAAAAAGAAGAAAAAGGAAAAATTATGACTAAACCAATTATTTCCATCATCATGGGCTCAAAATCCGACTGGGCTACCATGCAAAAAACCGCTGAAGTCTTAGACCGCTTCGGTGTAGCCTACGAAAAGAAAGTTGTTTCCGCACACCGTACACCTGATCTCATGTTCAAACATGCCGAGGGAGCACGTAGCCGTGGCATCAAGGTCATTATCGCAGGTGCGGGTGGCGCTGCTCATTTGCCAGGGATGGTCGCAGCGAAAACAACCCTTCCTGTCATCGGGGTACCTGTCAAATCGCGCGCTCTTAGCGGTGTGGACTCGCTCTACTCTATTGTGCAGATGCCAGGTGGGGTACCAGTCGCAACCATGGCTATCGGTGAAGCAGGTGCGACTAACGCTGCCCTCTTCGCCCTTCGTCTTCTTTCAGTAGAGGACCAGGTTATTGCGACAGCTTTGGCTGATTTCGCAGAAGAACAAGGAAAAATCGCAGAGGAGTCTACAAATGAGCTCATCTAAAACAATCGGAATTATTGGTGGCGGTCAGCTGGGTCAGATGATGGCCATTTCTGCTATCTACATGGGGCACAAGGTTATCGCGCTGGATCCTGCGGCGGATTGTCCAGCCTCTCGAGTGGCGGAAATCATCGTGGCTCCTTACGACGATGTGGATTCTCTTCGTCAGTTGGCAGATCGATGTGATGTTCTCACTTATGAATTTGAAAATGTCGATGCTGATGGTTTGGATGCTGTTATCAAAGAAGGCCAGCTTCCACAAGGAACAGACCTGCTTCGCATCTCCCAAAATCGGATCTTTGAGAAGGATTTTCTCGCAAACAAGGCACAAGTCACTGTGGCACCCTACAAGGTCGTGACCTCAAGCCAAGATTTGGCAGATATCGACCTCTCTAAAAACTATGTCCTCAAGACAGCGACCGGTGGTTATGATGGGCATGGTCAGAAGGTCATTCGTTCGGAAGCAGACTTGGAAGAAGCCTATGCACTAGCTGATTCAGCAGACTGTGTCTTGGAAGAATTTGTCAACTTTGACCTTGAGATTTCTGTCATCGTATCAGGAAATGGCAAGGATGTGACGGTTTTCCCAGTTCAGGAAAATATCCACCGTAACAACATTCTGTCTAAGACCATCGTCCCAGCTCGCATTTCAGAAGGCCTAGCTGAAAAAGCAAAAATCATGGCAGTACGAATCGCAGAACAGCTCAAGCTATCTGGAACGCTCTGTGTGGAAATGTTTGCGACCGCTGACGACATCATCGTCAATGAGATTGCCCCACGACCACATAACTCAGGTCATTACTCAATCGAAGCCTGCGACTTCTCCCAGTTTGATACGCATATCTTGGGTGTTCTCGGAGCACCATTGCCAGACATCAAACTACATGCACCTGCTGTCATGCTCAATGTTCTCGGCCAACACGTCGAGGTTGCTGAAACATATGTGACAGAAAATCCAAGTGCTCACCTCCACTTATATGGTAAACTAGAAGCAAAGCACAACCGCAAAATGGGACATGTGACTTTGTTTAGTGATATGCCGGATAAGGTTGAGGAGTTTGGGAAAGGGATTGATTTTTAAGTGAAAATAGCGATTCTAGGACTTGGAGTGATCGGGACTACTTACGCCTATGCTTTTCAAAAAGCAGGTCATCAAGTGGAACACGTACTGAGAGATAGTAGGAAAAGCACTGCTCCCAAGGAGTTGTTGGTTGATCTGCTAGATGGCCGTTATCATTCTAAAGGTGAGAACAAACACGATACCTATGAGGTTCATGTGGCGGAAGCTGATTCGGAATATGATTTTATTTTTCTGAGTGTGCGTCATGGGTTTGTCAAAGAAGCTGTGGAAACCTTGCGAAAAAATAATATCAAAGGCACTCTCGTTTTCTTCTGCAATTTCTGGGATACTCGAAAAGAGGTCCAAGAGTGGGCAGGAGATTACGACTATATTCTGGCTTTTCCGACAGCGGGTGGTCATATGCAGGAGGACCATTTAGATGGTGTCTTGTTTGACCATTTAATGCTAGAAGGTGAGCAAAAAGCACACATTTCTAACTATGCTGATCTGACGGATTTACTAGCTTCTGCAGATTTGAAGTGGGAAGTACCTCATGATATGGTCGAGTGGATTTGGATTCACATGGCGATTAATGCAGGTGTTACTTCGACAGCTGCGCGTTCGGGAAATCTGGAAAATCCAGAAGAATTGGCTCTGAACTTGATGAATAGTTCTTCGGAATTATCATTAGCTATCAAGGCCATTCGAGAAGCTTTGAAAGTTGTAGAAGCGCGTGGTGTGAATTTGAAACTTTATAAGGCAGAACTCTTACCCTACAAAATTCCCGCTTGGATAGCCGGCAAAGCCATGAAAGTCATGTTTGCGAAAAATGAGCTAACTCGAAAAATCATGACCTTGCACAATGACAAACAGGACATCTTCTATTGTTGTCAAAGTGTTTATCAGACTGGTCAGGAGTTAGGTGTGAAGATGCCTATTCTGGAAGCAAACATGAAGGGCATTTCGATTTAGGAGGTTTTATGATTCAACTCATTGTCAATGCTTTTGTTGAGAAGGACAAGACAGGAGCAGTCGTCGAAGTCTTATATGCTAGTAGCAATCACGAAAAAGTGAAAGCTAAGTATGAAGAGCTGACTGCTCAATATCCTGAAAACTATTTGGCTATCTATGATCTGCCGCTGGATACGGATTTGAATACACTGGATCATTATCCGTCTGTGTGGATCGGGAAAGAAGAATTGGAGTAAAGCGACAGTCGCTTGCTAACTGATGTGAAACATCAAAAGAAAGGAAAATAAAACAATGATCGAACGTTACTCTCGCCCAGAAATGGCGAACATTTGGACTGAGGAAAATAAATACCGTGCTTGGCTTGAGGTGGAAATCTTGGCCGATGAAGCATGGGCTGAATTGGGAGAAATTCCTAAGGAAGATGTGGCTTTGATTCGCGAAAAAGCGGACTTTGACATCGACCGTATTTTGGAAATCGAGCAGCAAACTCGTCACGATGTCGTTGCCTTCACACGTGCGGTTTCTGAGACACTTGGTGAAGAGCGCAAGTGGGTTCACTATGGTTTGACTTCTACTGACGTGGTGGACACTGCCTACGGTTACCTCTACAAACAAGCCAACGACATCATCCGCAAGGACCTTGAAAACTTCCTTAACATCATCGCTGACAAAGCGAAAGAACACAAGTTCACTATCATGATGGGTCGTACTCATGGTGTGCACGCTGAGCCGACAACTTTTGGTCTTAAATTGGCGACTTGGTACAGCGAAATGAAACGGAACATCGAGCGTTTCGAGCATGCGGCTGCTGGCGTGGAAGCTGGTAAGATTTCTGGTGCGGTTGGTAACTTTGCCAACATCCCACCATTCGTTGAAAAATACGTCTGCGACAAATTGGGTATCCGTGCTCAAGAAATCTCGACACAGGTCCTTCCTCGTGACCTTCACGCTGAGTACTTTGCAGTTCTTGCGAGCATCGCAACTTCGATCGAGCGGATGGCGACTGAAATCCGAGGTCTTCAAAAATCTGAACAACGTGAAGTGGAAGAGTTCTTTGCCAAAGGTCAAAAAGGATCTTCAGCAATGCCTCACAAACGCAACCCAATCGGTTCTGAAAATATGACCGGTCTTGCGCGTGTGATCCGTGGTCACATGGTCACAGCTTATGAAAACGTAGCCCTTTGGCACGAACGTGATATCTCTCACTCATCAGCTGAGCGTATCATCGCACCAGACACAACAATTTTAATTGACTACATGCTCAACCGTTTCGGAAACATCGTTAAGAACTTGACAGTCTTCCCAGAAAATATGATCCGCAACATGAACTCTACATTTGGTTTGATCTTCAGCCAACGTGCTATGCTGACTTTGATTGAAAAAGGGATGACACGTGAGCAAGCTTACGACCTTGTTCAACCAAAGACTGCCTCAATCATGGGATAACCAAGTCGACTTCAAACCGCTTCTTGAAGCTGATCCAGAAGTGACATCACGCCTCACTCAAGAAGAAATCGACGAAATCTTCAACCCAACTTACTATACCAAACGGGTGGATGAGATCTTCGAACGCATCGGTTTGGGTGACTAATCATAAAATAAAAAAGCGAGATTGAATCTCGCTTTTTATTTGTGCTTAATCTTTTTTCTTACTAAGTCCATAAGCTGTGAGTGCAGCCATCAAACCTGTAGCAATCAACCATTCTGAACCTTGGCTTCCTGTCTCAGGAAGTTTATTTTCTTTTGCAACAGGAGCTGGGCCTTGAGGAAGTGCTTTGTTTTCCTCAGCAGGAACAGTTGCTGGAGCTGGTTTACTTGGAATCTCTAATTTCGGTTTTTCTTCTGCAATAGGAGCTGGCACATTTGGAATTTCTAATTTTGGTTTTTCTTCTGCAATAGGAGCCGGTATATTTGGAATCTCTAGTGCTGGTTTTTCTTCCGCTACAGGAGCTAGTCCTTTTTCATCTCCCACATGTGTTACAGGAGTCCCAACTTCGATGATTTGAGTAACTGGTTCTTGAGCAACAACACTAGTAACCAGTGTTTTTACTTCGCTTCCGTCAGCAGCAGTAGACACAGAATAGAAATGACTACGACGTCCCTTAACACCTTCAGTTACGACACGAGTTTCTCCCTTAGGTAATGCATCAGTTTCACGAGTGATAGTTGTAAACGGAATTTCTTCGCCCTCGATCACAACACGTGGTTTTTCTTCTGCAATAGGAGCCGGTATATTTGGAATCTCTAGTGCTGGTTTTTCTTCTGCAACAGGAGCTAGACCTTTTTCATCTCCCACATGTGTTACAGGAGTCCCAACTTCGATGATTTGAGTAACTGGTTCTTGAGCGACAACACTTGTAACCAATGTTTTTACTTCGCTTCCGTCAGCAGCAGTAGACACTGAATAGAAATGGCTACGACGACCCTTTAACACCTTCGGTTACTACACGAGTTTCTCCCTTAGGTAAGGCATCAGTTTCACGAGTGATAGTTGTAAACGGAATTTCTTCGTCCTCAATTACAACACGTGGTTTTGCATCTGCAACAGGAGCGGCTCCTTCTTCGTCGCCGACATGAGTGACAGGATTACCGACTTCTACGATTTGACTCACTGGTTCTTGAGTCACTTGACTATCAAGGAGAGTTTCATGTGCTTCACCATTTTCAGTCACGACAGAAAGATAATTTGTACGTTCGCCTTTGACACCTTCAGTGACAACTTTTTCTTGTCCTGCTGGAAGGTTAGGATTTTCCTTCTTAACAGTCTCAAATGGGATTTCTTCCGTTCTTGTGATAAGCTCTGGTCGGTTTTCAACTGCAGCAGAAGCTTCACTCTCATCAAGGCTTCCTGAGTGAGTTGCAGCTGGTCTGAGACCGAGTCTTGCTGCTTTAAGGTTAGCTACAAGTGTATCCAACTCAGCTTGTTTATTACGGTTGAGATTGTAGTTTAGAGCATCTTTAGCAACCTTGAGAGCATCGAGGCTTTCTGTGCTATATCCTTCTAAGTTTTCAGGGATTTGAGCAAGCTCCTCACGTAGAGCCTTGTAGTCAGCACGGAAGTAGTCTTTGTTGTGGTCTGCAAAGGCAGTCATGAGCTCGAAGATTTCTTCTTCTTTGTACTCAGCGCTTGGTCTATCTGCCCAGATAGCTACCATACTACCAACAGTAGGTAGATCAACCTCAGGATATTTAGTTGAAGCTAGCTGGTTGAATGGAGTTTTTTCAGTATTTTCGATAGCTTTCTTGAGGAAGCCTCCACCATCTTCAGGTTTTTGACCGAGGATATAGTACCAGTCTCCGTTAGTATTAAGGAATTTGTAACCTTTACTTGCTAAGTATTGAGGAGATGCAAGGTTATAACCCCACCAACCTTTAGACCAGTAAGAGATGATAACATCTTTATCAAACTCAACATCGTCCTTATCTTCATAGTAGAAACCATCGTTAAAGGCCATTGGTTGCAGACCTTTTTCTTTAGCCATGGCAGCTAGACTATTAGCGTAATCTGCAAACTTACCATAGAGTCCATACCACTTGAGGTAGTACCAACCTTGAGCATTGGTAGCATCATTGGCATACTCATCTGTACCATAGTTAAAGATCTTAGTCTTGCCTGCAAAGAAGTCCATGTATTTGCCGATAAGGGCTTTTGTAAAGTTCATTGCTTCTTCGTTTTCAAGGTCCATGGTTGTTTTTGAAACCTTGTCAAAGTTAGCTTGAGGGTTTGCGATGCCAATTTTTCCATAGCGACAAGCATAGCATCCATGTGGCCAGGACTGTTGATGGCAGGAATGATTCCAATGCCTCTATCCTTAGCATATTGGATAAGCTCAGTGATTTCAGCCTGGTTCAAAGTTGTTCCATTTGGATCATCGTAGTAAGCTTTTGTTCCTTCAATGATGGCATTTTTTACATCGTCACTTGCATAGGTCTTGCCGTTTGCAGTGATTGTCATGTCATCCAAGAGGAAGCGAAGTCCATCATTTCCAAGGAGGAGATGAAGGTCAGAGTAACCAAGTTCGCTGGCTTTATCTACGATACGTTTGAGTTGGTCTAGAGTGAAGTATTTACGTCCAGCATCGATTGAGATAACCTTGTTTTTCTCAAGTTTTTCAACTTCACGTTTTGCCTCTTCTTCTTTTTGAGCTTCTGGAGTGAAGGTCAAATTGCTGACAGCTTCTTGGAGTTTTGCAATCGCTTGGTCAATGCTATCTTGTTCAGCGCGACTAAGGTTGCTATCAAGAGAGCGAATGGCTTTTTCAGCTTCTTTAACGGCAGCAATACTTTCTGAAGTATAGCGACTAAGGTCAGTTGGCACTTCTTTAAGAGCTTGTTCAGCAGACTCGTAGTCAGCGGCGAAATATTCAGCATTTGAGTTTGCGAATTGACGCATAAGCTTGAAGAGGCGAGATGGAGAGTAGCGTGCAGATGGAGTATCAGCCCAAGCTGCTACCATACCACCAATGATAGGGATATCGGCACCTTCAGTTTTTGGAACTGAAGTGATTGGTGTGCTCTTAATACCGTTCAAACCTTGGTCTAGGTTATACCAACCTTGTCCATCAGCATTACGGCCGAGAACATAGTACCAAGCATCATTCGTGTTAAGGATTTCGTGTCCTTTTTCTACTAGTAATTTAGAAGAAGCAACATCGTAACCGCCCCAGCCACCAGTCCACATAGATACGATAATGTCTTTATCAAAGGTACCAAAAGTAGTGTCACTATTATAGTAGATACCGTCGTTAAAGGCCATTGGTTTAAGACCGTGAGATTTGACGATACGAGCGAGGTCATTTGCATAGGCGATGAATTTATCATAACCCTTATCTGGGAATCCGTCTTCTGGATACCATTTGTAGGCCTGAAGTACGCTCCATCCTTTGGCATCGGTAGCATCGTTAGCATACTCATCCAAACCGATATTGAAGATTTCAGACTTGCCAGCAAAGTAAGCAGCGTATTTATCAATCAAAGCTTTTGTGAAGGCAACTGCTTTTTCATTATCAAGGTCAACAGTACGTGCAGATTCTTTACCAAAGTAGTTGAAGTTAGGATTTTCAATACCAAGCTCTTTCATGGCATTTAGGATAGCATCCATGTGACCTGGGCTATTGACTGTTGGGATAAGTCCAATTCCTTTATCCTTAGCATAGCTAATCAAGTCGGTCATTTCACTTTCGGTTAAATGATTACCGTTTGGATCGTTGTAATAGGCATTGGTTCCATTTTCAACAGCACGTTTGACATCGTCACTTGCGTAAGTTTTGTCTCCTACAGTTAGGGACATATCATCAAGCATAAAGCGCAAGCCATCATTTCCGACTAAAAGGTGAAGATCAGTATAGCCATAGTGTTTGGCTTTGTCGATGATTTCTTTCAGTTGGTCTGGAGAGAAGTATTTACGTCCAGCATCGATAGAAACGATTTTCTTTTTAGCAAGTTTTTCATTTACTTGAGTTGCTCGCTCTGTAGCAACTACAGGAGCTTCAACTTTAGCAACTTCTTTGTTTTCTTCTTTTTCTTTTTCAGATTCTGTCTTCTTAGCTTTTTCAGTAACTTCTGCCTTAGCTGTAGCTACTTCGGTTGCAAGAGGCTCTTCTACGGCAGGTGCAGGAGCAACTTCAACTTTTGGAGCTTCAGTAGTTGTTACTGTAGCAGCTGGAGTAGCATTTTCTGTTGTTGGAGCAGTCTCGAGTTTTTCTTCACTCGTTGGTGGAGTGACTTCTCCAGTAGTTTGGATAGCAGGCTGATTTTCTGTTGGAGCAGGTACGACTCCGTCAGCAGCAACAGCTTGAGCCTGAAAGGCAAAGCCGATCAATACAGAAGCTGCCCCGATTGCATATTTACGAATAGAGAAGCGCTGTTTATTTTTCTGGTTCTCATTAAAAACCTCCCTTTTGAACTTTTTGATAGCGTTTTTCACATACTAATCCTATTTTTATGTTCTAACTAAAAATAAAGTCAAGTTTTTGAGGAAATTACTATAAAAATAGAATAATTTATAAATTAAGATACATTTTTAAGTTTTGACTATTTTTAGTAAAAAGGTTACTAATTATAGAATTGTTTGAAATGCTATTCTCAGGAAGGGAGCGGATGCTATAATCGGGTATATAAAAACCTGAGACAGTTGCCTCAGGGTTTTTTTATAAATTAATGACCACGGTCACAAGAAATGAATTTAATTTTTTGTAGAAATCAGAACGTTTATAAGTTTCGATGTATTCCAAAAACTTGACCAGTTGCTTCAAGCTGAGTTGTCTTAGTTTGGAAAACAGTCGGGAATTTAGTGTCGATTCCCTAAAATAGAAGCGGCATGTTTTTGGAGTCGGAAATACAATTTCGTTAATTTCTTCAAAATGCTCGTCATTCATGTGAATGTGGTAGTCCAATTTGAAACGAGTATAGATAGAACTATAGTATTCAAGATTTGGATAGTTGGCATTGATGTATTGTTCAGGAATGTATGAATTGTGATAGATATAGATAACGCCATTTGTTTCACGAACACGTTCAATCTTATAATAGAATTGATCGCCACGTAGGCCAAGTTTTTCTAAATATTTAAGATCGTTCCCACGTTCGATAGAAAGAACAGTTACTTTATCATCTTTGGTTTCGAAGATTTCCACATCAGAAAATTCAACGAGTTTGTGTTTACGTGCACGAGCTACGAAAAGTTCCTTTTACCTTGTTGGCGGACAATATATCCATCTTTGGCAAGGTCGTTCAAGGCACGAACTACTGTGATTGAACTAACATCATACATGGAAATCAATTCTGCTTCAGTGTAGAACTTATCTCCACTAGCGAATTGACCAGAAATGATCTTATTTTTCAATTCATCTTTAATGTATTGATACTTTGGAATTGCCATATTTTCACCTCATTTTTCCTTTCTCCACTTATCATTTTAACATAAATTCTTAAAAATAGCTGAATAGCACTTAAAAATTAAAATATCAGGATAAGAAATTAGAATACATATAAATAATTCGTGTTTTACCCTGTATTTTTTCTCTTCGGTCAGAATGTTTATTTTATAGGATTTGAGAAGAGTTTTAGAAAAAGATTCAGTAAAAAAATAGAAAAATTTTAAAGAAAATTTCAAAAAGTATTGACATTCCCCCCCGATTAGTTTATAGTTGATATAACAATACATGAAAGCGCAAACTTTTCGCTTTTAAGGGGAGGAAGAATGGCAAGATTTGAAATTAAAGATGATTTCTATCTGGATGGAAAACCATTCAAGATTTTGTCTGGCGCCATTCACTATTTTAGAATTCCTGCGGAAGATTGGTACCATTCATTGTATAACCTCAAGGCTTTAGGATTCAATACAGTTGAGACCTATATTGCTTGGAACATGCATGAACCTACTGAAGGGAACTTCAACTTTGAAGGGATTCTTAACTTCGAGAGATTTCTTCAAACTGCACAAGATTTGGGCTTATATGCAATTGTACGTCCTTCTCCATTTATCTGTGCAGAGTGGGAGTTCGGTGGTTTACCAGCATGGCTTTTGGTCAAAGATATGAGAATACGGTCGTCGGACCCAGCTTTCATTGAAATGGTTGGTCGCTACTACGACCAGTTGCTTCCACGTTTAGTTCCGAGATTATTGGAAAACGGCGGCAACATTCTCATGATGCAAGTCGAAAATGAGTATGGATCGTATGGTGAAGACAAAGCCTACTTGAGGGAAATTCGACGCTTGATGGAAGAGCGGTCAGTTACATGCCCACTTTTCACATCAGATGGTCCGTGGCGAGCGACTCTCAAGGCTGGAACCTTGATTGAGGATGATCTCTTTGTGACGGGGAACTTTGGTTCCAAAGCTGCTTATAATTTCTCACAGATGCAAGAGTTCCTAGATGAGTATGGCAAGGAATGGCCGCTCATGTGTATGGAATTCTGGGATGGCTGGTTCAATCGATGGAAGGAACCAATCATCAAACGTGAACCTGAGGAATTAGCAGAAGCGGTTCATGAAGTTCTAGAGCTTGGCTCTATCAACCTATATATGTTCCACGGCGGAACCAACTTTGGTTTTATGAATGGTTGTTCAGCTCGAGGAACTATTGATTTACCACAAGTAACATCTTATGATTACGACGCTCTTCTTGACGAAGCTGGCAACCCAACTGCTAAATATTTTGCAGTCAAAGACATGATGGCGACTTATTATCCTGAGTATCCACAATCTGAACCGCTTCGCAAGGAAAGTATGGAAGTAGAAGCTATTCCGCTAGTTGAAAAAGTTTCCTTGTTTGAAACCTTGGATAGCCTATCCAGTCCGATTGAAAGTCTCTACCCTAAGAAAATGGAAGAACTAGGACAAGGTTACGGCTACCTACTCTATCGTACGGAAGCAAGTTGGGATGCGGATGAAGAACGCATTCGAATCATTGACGGACGAGATAGAGCCCAACTCTTTATCGATGGTAAACGAGTGGCAACACAGTACCAAACAGAAATCGGTGAAGATATTTTTTATCAAGGTAAAAAGAAAACGCTATCTTGTATTGATATAGTAATCGAAAATATGGGGCGTGTCAATTATGGACATAAATTCTTAGCAGATACACAGCGAAAAGGAATTCGCACAGGTGTTTGTAAAGATTTGCATTTCTTGCTCAACTGGAAGCAATATCCACTTCCTCTTGATAACCCAGAGGATATCGATTTCTCTAAAGGATGGACAGAAGGACAACCTGCCTTTTACGCCTATGACTTTGAAGTCAAGGAACCGAAGGATACCTACTTAGACTTATCTGAGTTTGGCAAAGGGATTGCTTATATCAATGGACATCATCTAGGTCGTTTCTGGAATGTCGGTCCAACCTTATCTCTTTATATTCCACATAGCTATCTCAAGGAAGGTGTCAACCGCATCATTATCTTTGAAACCGAAGGGGAGTATAAGGAACACATACATTTAACTTGTAAACCTACACTAAAACTTATAAAGGGGGAAAACTTATGACAATTGTAGGATGCCGTATCGATGGGCGCTTAATTCACGGACAAGTCGCAAACCTTTGGTCTGCTAAACTTAATGTTTCACGTATCATGGTCGTTGACAATGAAGTTGTGAATAATGACGTTGAAAAAGCGGCTTTGAAACTTGCAACACCACCAGGTGTAAAACTTAGTATTTTGCCAGTTGATAAAGCAGCAGCGAATATCCTTGCTGGTAAATACGATAGCCAACGTCTTTTGATTGTAGCACGCAAACCTGACCGTTTCCTCGGTTTGGTAGAAGCAGGTGTGCCACTTGAAACTGTCAATGTCGGCAACATGTCTCAAACACCAGAAACACGTTCTATCACATCGTTCTATCAACGTTGTAGATAAAGACGTGGAAGACTTCCGTAAATTAGCGGAAAAAGGTGTTAAACTTACTGCTCAAATGGTTCCAAATGATCCAGTTTCAGACTTTTTGAGCTTATTAAAATAGGAAAAAATTTTTAGGAGGTCATTGTTATGATACAATGGTGGCAAATTTTACTTCTCACTTTTGTACTCAGCTTATCAAATCTGTGATGAGTTGACGATCGTTTCTTCTGCAGGTTCCCCTGTATTCGCTGGTTTCATTACTGGTTTAGTCATGGGAGATTTGACAACTGGTTTGTTTATCGGTGGTAGCTTGCAGTTATTCGTACTTGGGGTAGGTACCTTCGGTGGTGCTTCTCGTATCGACGCAACTTCTGGTGCGGTTCTTGCGACAGCTTTCTCAGTTTCACAAGGTATCGAAACAGATCTTGCGATCACTACAATCGCTGTACCAGTAGCGGCACTTTTGACTTACTTCGACGTACTTGGTCGTATGACTACTACATTCTTCGCACACCGTATTGATGCTGCGATCGAACGCTTTGACTATAAAGCAATCGAACGTAACTACCTTCTTGGTGCGCTTCCATGGGCTGCTTCTCGTGCCCTTCCAGTATTCTTCGCCCTAGCTTTCGGTGGAGAATTCGTACAAGGTGTTGTAAACCTTGTTAAAGAATACCAATGGGTTGCAGACGGTTTGACTCTTGCAGGTCGTATGCTTTCCAGGTCTTGGATTCGCTATCTTGCTTCGTTACCTTCCAGTTAAACGCAACCTTCACTACCTTGCTGGGATCTGGTTTGACAGCTATGTTGACTGTACTTTACTCAAACGTAACAAGTCTTGGTGGAGCAGTTGCTGGTCTCATTGGCACTCTTCCTGCTGAAGTTGCAGAAACTATCGGTTTTGCTAACAACTTCAAAGGATTGTCTATGATCGGTATCTCTATCGTAGGTATCTTCCTTGCAGTTGTTCACTTCAAGAACAGCCAGAAAGTTGCTGTAGCAGCACCTTCTACTCAGTCAGAAAGTGGGGAAATTGAAGATGACGAATTCTAATTACAAATTAACAAAAAGAAGATTTTTAATCAAATTAACAAACGTAGCTTGTTCACTCTTCCAATTGGGATGGAACTCACTGAACGTATGCAAGCATCAGGTTACCTTTACATGATCTTGCCACAATTGCGTAAAATGTATGGAGATGGAACTCCTGAGTTGAAAGAAATGATGAAAGTTCATACTCAATTCTTCAACACTTCACCATTCTTCCACACAATCATCGCTGGTTTTTGACCTTGCCATGGAAGAAAAAAAGATGGCGTTGTCTCTAAAGATGCGGTTAACGGTATCAAGACAGGTTTGATGGGACCATTCGCTCCTCTTGGAGATACAATCTTTGGTTCACTTGTACCTGCTATCATGGGATCTATCGTTGCAAACAATGGCTATCGCTGGTCAACCTTGGGGGTATCTTCCTTTGATCGCAGTTGCAGTAGCGTATGACATCTTCCGTTGGAAACAGTTGGAATTTGCATACAAAGAAGGGGTTAACCTTATCAACAACATGCAAAGTACTTTGACAGCTTTGATTGAAGCTGCATCTGTACTTGGTGTATTCATGATGGGTGCTCTTGTAGCAACAATGATCAACTTTGATATTTCTTACAAATTGCCAATCGGTGAAAAGATGATTGACTTCCAAGACATCTTGAACTCAATCTTCCCACGTTTGCTTCCAGCAATCTTCACTGCCTTCATCTTCTGGTTGCTTGGTAAGAAAGGTATGAACTCTACTAAAGCGATCGGTATCATTATCGTTCTTGCAGTAGGTCTTTCATTCATCGGTAAATTCTTGCTTGGAATGGGCGCATAATTTATGAGCAAATCATTAATTTTAGTGAGCCACGGTCGTTTCTGTGAAGAACTTAAAGGTAGCACAGAGATGATTATGGGACCACAAGATAACATTCATACAGTGGCTCTTCTTCCAGAAGATGGACCAGAAGAATTTACTGCAAAATTTGAAGCTGCTGTTGAAGGATTGGATGATTTCCTAGTCTTTGCGGATCTTCTTGGCGGAACTCCATGTAACGTGGTGAGCCGTTTGATTATGGAAGGTCGCGACTTTGAACTTTATGCAGGAATGAACCTTCCAATGGTCATTGAGTTTATAAATGCAAGCCTAACTGGCATCGATGCGGACTATAAGAGTCGTGCTTCAGAAAGCATTGTGAAAGTTAATGATTTATTGGCAAGCTTCGATGACGATGAAGATGAATAAGATGTAACAAACTATCTTATAGAAAATATACATGGAATGGGAGCGACTCCCATTCCCATGTTTTCAATCATGAAACAATATTAGATTAGAGGTTTTCAATGCTAGATTATACAAAAGAAGATTTGCTTGAGTTGGGAGCAGAGATCACCACACGTGAAATTTACCAACAACCAGATGTTTGGAAGGAAGCTTTTGAATCCTATCAAGCCCGCCGTGATGAAATTGCAGCCTTTTTGCAAGGAATTGCTGACAAACATGACTACATCAAGGTAATCCTGACTGGTGCTGGAACTTCAGCTTATGTAGGCGACACCTTAGTTCCATACTTCAAGGAAGTCTATGACGAACGTAAATGGAATTTCAATGCTATTGCGACAACAGATATCGTTGCAAACCCACAAACTTATTTGAAAAAAGACGTGGCAACTGTTTTGGTATCATTCGCACGTAGTGGAAACTCACCGGAAAGTGTAGCAACAGTTGACTTGGCCAAGGCCTTAGTTGATGAGCTTTATCAAGTGACCATTACTTGTGCTGCGGAAGGGAAATTGGCTCTTCAAGCACATGGAGATGATCGTAATCTATTGCTCTTGCAACCTGCAGCTTCAAATGACGCTGGATTTGCCATGACATCAAGCTTTACTTCTATGATGTTGACAGCACTTTTAGTGTTTGATCCAGAAGAATTTGTTGTAAAATCTAAACGTTTTGAAGTTTTGTCTAACTTATCACGTAAGGTCTTAGATAATGCTGCTGATGTTAAAGAACTGGTAGATTTAGAATTTAACCGTGTCATTTACCTAGGTGCAGGTCCATTCTTTGGTCTTGCTCATGAAGCACAACTGAAAATTTTGGAATTGACTGCTGGTCAAGTTGCGACTATGTATGAAAGCCCAGTTGGCTTCCGTCACGGCCCAAAATCATTGATTAATGAAGACACAGTTGTTTTAGTCTTTGGTCCTACAACAGACTATACTCGTAAGTATGACTTAGACTTGGTTCGTGAAGTTGCAGGGGACCAAATCGCTCGTCGCGTTGTTCTCTTGAGTGATCAAGCTTTTGGTCTTGAAAACGTTAAGGAAGTAGTACTTGGCTGTGGCGGTGTCTTGAATGACGTTTACCGTGTATTCCTTATATTGTTTATGGTCAACTATTTGCTCTCTTGACTTCGCTGAAGGTTGGCAACAGACCTGATACACCATCACCTACAGGTACAGTAAATCGCGTCGTTCAAGGTGTTATTATTCACGAATTCAAATAATAAGGAGAAAAGGATGAAAACATACACAGAACGTGTATTTGGGAAAGTTGATGGCAAGGATGTTGTCGCTTATCGCTTTGAAACAGAAGCGGGCTACCAACTAGAAATCATGACCTATGGTGCAACGATTCTACGCTATGTAACTCCTGATAAGGCTGGTAATTTTGCCAATGTTATCCTAGGCTTTGATGATTTTGACAGCTATGTAGGTAACAGTCCTAAGCATGGAGCGAGTGTAGGTCCAGTGGCAGGTCGTATCGCAGGTGCGACATTCGAATTGAATGGGAAAACCTATAACCTCGAAGTCAACAATGCTAGCAACTGTAACCACAGCGGCTCAACAGGTTGGGATTCTAGCTTGTTTGAATTGGTTGAAGTGAGCGACCATGGATTGACACTTTATACAGAAAGAACAGACGGTACAGGAGGCTTCCCTGGAAATCTTAAAATTTGGATTAGCTACCATTTGGAAGAAAGTGGAGCCTACGAAGTTAGCTACAAGGTGACGACAGACCAGGATACGCTGGTGAATCCAACCAACCATAGCTACTTTAACTTGTCTGGTGATTTCACTCAGACAGTTGACCGACATGTTTTCCAATTGAACACTGAAGGCATCTATCCAATTGCTCCCGACGGTGTACCTGCAAAAACTCCAGACGCTAACCGCGATGTGGTCAAACATATCTACAATGGTGCCTTGTTGAAAGATATCTTTGCAGACGAAGATGAACAGATTCAACTCGTATCTGGTTTGGACCACCCATTTGCTCTGCCTGCAGGACATGACAATGCTGGTTTCCTTTATGACCAAGGTTCAGGTCGCTTCCTACTCTTTAAGACAGAGGCTCCTTGCTTTGTAGTGTATACAGCTAACTTTGTGGATGAGAGTGTCATTATCGATGGTCAGCCAATGATTCAACATAATCGGGATTGTTTGAAGCACAGGCTTTACCAGATGCTATTCATAGTGACCTGAAAGATCAAGTGATTCTCAAAGCAGGTGAGACTTTCACTAGCAAAAACTCGTTACGAAATAGTTGTTAAATATCTCTGAAATCATATGATTTCAGAGTTTTTATTATTCTTCATCTTCATCTGGTGTGAGAATCATCGGAATGATGATCGGTTCACGTTCAGTGTTTTCGTAAAGGAATGGTCGAATGGCGTTTACGATAGCACCATTGACAGACTGAATGCTGGCATCTTTATTTTTCAAAGCGATACGAATAGCGTTGAAAAGGATGCGTTGACTCTGACGAATCAAGTCACCAGACTCGCGCATGTAGACAAATCCACGGCTGAGAATATCTGGACCTGAAATAATCATTTGAGATTTGAAGTCAACGGTTGCGACAGCAAGGACGACACCATCTTCGGATAGATCGCGACGATCTTTTAGGACTGCTGCACCGATTTCACCGATCCGATTACCATCGACGTAGATATCCTGAGCATTGAAATGACCTGCGATACGAGCAGAATTTGCAGTGAGGGCAAGCACATCACTGTTGCTCATGATAAAAGATATTGTCCTTCTCACTCCAGTATCTACAGCTAGTCCAGCGTGAACTTTCTGCATACGATATTCACCGTGAACAGGCATGAAGTATTTTGGTTTAATGAGGCGGAGCATGAGTTTTTGTTCTTGCTGACCACCGTGTCCAGAGGTATGGATGTTATTGACCTTACCATGGATGACTTCAACACCAGCTTCAGAAATGGTGTTAATCAATTTGTTGACGCTAGTGGTGTTTCCTGGAATTGGGCTAGACGAGAAGATAACAGTATCGCCAGGTTGGAGTTGTACCTGACGGTGAGTTCCGTTAGCGATACGAGAGAGAGCCGCCATAGGTTCACCCTGCCTACCCGTACAGAGGATAAGAATCTCACCCGCAGGGTAATCTTTGATTTCATTTGGCTCGATGAAGGTTCCCTTAGGGGCCTTGATGTAACCAAGTTCGATTCCGTTAACAATGGCCTTTTCCATAGAACGTCCAAAGACAGCAATCTTACGACCTGTTTTAACAGCGGCATCGGTCGCTTGTTGGAGACGGAAGATATTTGAGGCAAAGGATGCAAAGATGATACGTCCCTCGATACCTTGGATAATCTTCATGATAGACTGGCCAACAACCTTTTCAGAGTTTGTAAAGGTTGGCACTTCAGCATTTGTCGAGTCAGAGAGTAAGCAAAGCACTCCGTCTTCACCTAGGGCTGCCATACGGTGCAAGTCTGCAGGTTCACCAACTGGTGCAAAAGTCAAACTTGAAGTCACCGGTACAGACGATTTTTCCTTGAGGTGTGTGGATAACAATTCCCAAAGGTTCTGGGATAGAGTGAGTTGTTCTAAAGAAAGTTGCTTTAAGATTTTTAAAGGTCAACTCAGTGTTGTGGTTGATTTCGTGAAGTGTAGCATTGCGCAAAAGTCCATGTCTCGAGTTTTCCACGGATCAAAGCAAGGGCTAGTGGACCTGCATAGATAGGGATATTTGCTTGCTTGAGCAAGAAAGGAATCCCACCGATATGGTCCTCGTGTCCGTGTGTAATCAAGAGAGCCTTGACGCGGTCGATATTTTCGACAATGTAAGAGTAATCAGGGATAACGTAGTCGATACCAAGAAGATCATCCTCGGAATTTAATCCCTTCATCAACGATGATAATTTCGTCTTGGTATTCGATTCCGTATGTATTTTTACCGATTTCTCCTAGACCACCAATGGCAAAAACGCCCACTTCTTCTGGTTTAAGAGTATAGGCCATATTAGAACTCCGTAATTTCGAATGCGCCAGTTTCTTTTTCGTAGTCTAGCAATTTGTCTGACAAGAGCTCGATATATTCAACGTTGAATTCTGGACGGTTTTTTTCAACAAGTTCACGGGCAATGATACGTCCCTCAAGTTCTGAGCTGGCATCAATGTCTAAGTAAAGTGAGCGTGTTGTTTCACGACGTGGGCTACGGTCTTTTGTTTCTTGATAAAAAACTTTGTAAATCATGTGTTTCCTTTCTGTTTTCAGGTCAGCTGTATTCAAAAAATTACCAGCTTGAAGCTGTTTGTTTCTATTTCATTTTCTGCCTGTATTGACCTTGATTCGTTACAATTATTTCAATTATAACATAAAAAGGGGAATTAGTAAAAGCAGGAAACATGAAAGTAAGGGCTTGAAATGTGTTTCATTTTGCCCGATACAAGTATTTGAAGACTTTGGAATCACGTGCTATAATAAAGTTAGAAAAGAGGTTTTTCCTTATGAAGGAGGGCAGGATATGTTTCAACTAGCTATTATCATTCGTCTTCTGGTCTTTGTGGTATTCGTTGCCTGTGTTTACGGTGGCAATGTTTTGTATACTCGATTAGAGTATCGGAAAGCCAAACTCATTTGGAAGATTGGCTTCGTGACTCTGTATTCGTTTTTCCTTCTCCTAGTGACCTATGTGGTCTGGTTCGTATTTTACTTTGGCTTAAATACTTAAGTGCTTGTCCTGTCTGTTTGGCAGGACATTCTTGTTTGGAAACAAAGAAAATTCCCATGTGTCGGCTTTTGTAGTATAATAGTAAACAGACAAAAAGATAGGAATGTGTTATGAAAGTATTAGCTTTTGATACGTCCAGCAAGGCTCTTTCTCTAGCCATTTTAGAGGACAAGCAGCTTCTTGCTGAGACCACGATTAATATCAAGAAAAATCACAGTATTACTCTCATGCCTGCTATTCAATTTTTGATGGCAAGTCTAGATTTGACACCCAAGGATTTGGATCGAATCGTCGTGGCAGAGGGGCCTGGTAGCTATACAGGTTTGCGAATCGCAGTAGCAACTGCCAAGACCTTGGCTCATACCCTAAACATTGAGTTAGTAGGGATGTCGAGCCTTTTAGCCCTGGTACCGAATCAACAGGAAGGTCTGGTTGTTCCTTTGATGGACGCACGTCGTAACAATGTTTATGCAGGATTTTATGAACATGCTCAACCTGTCTTTCCAGAAGCCCACTTGTCTTTCGAGGAGGTCCTAGAGCAAGTCAAGGATGTTGAACAAGTCACTTTTGTCGGTGAAGTAGGAGCCTTTGTCGAGCAGATTCAAGAGCAATTACCACAGGCTAATTATCAAGAAACCTTACCAAACGCAGCGAATCTAGCTCTTTGGGCCTGGGACAAGGAAGCAGACTCCCTGCACGACTTTGTGCCGAATTACCTCAAGCGTGTCGAAGCTGAGGAAAATTGGCTCAAGAACCACACCGAGTCTGGCGAGTCCTACATTAAACGCCTATGATAGAAATCAAACGAATTCAAAATCAGCCTGATTTGGCTCAAGCTATCTACGAAGTGATGACGGATGTTTATCCCGTCAGTCCTTGGACGTTGGGACAAATCCAAGCAGATCTGTCTCAAGACCAGACTTGGTATGCTCTAGCTTATGATGGGGAAGAAGTGATAGGTTTTCTAGCAATTCAGGAGAATCTTTTTGAAGCAGAAGTCTTGCAAATCGCTGTCAAAAAAGCCTATCAAGGTCAGGGGATAGCCTCAGCCTTGTTTGCGACATTGCCGATGGACAAGGAGATTTTCCTCGAAGTCAGAAAGTCAAATCACCGAGCACAAGCATTTTACAAGAAAGAAAAGATGGCAGTCATCGCTGAGCGAAAGGCCTACTACCATGACCCAGTCGAGGATGCTATCATCATGAAGAGAGAAATAGATGAAGGATAGATATATTTTAGCATTTGAGACATCTTGTGATGAGACCAGTGTCGCCGTCCTGAAAAACGACGACGAGCTTTTGTCCAATGTCATTGCTAGTCAAATTGAGAGTCACAAACGTTTTGGTGGCGTAGTGCCAGAAGTAGCCAGTCGTCACCATGTCGAGGTCATTACAGCCTGTATCGAGGAGGCGCTAGTAGAAGCAGGTATAACTGAAGAAGACGTGACAGCTGTGGCAGTCACCTATGGACCAGGATTGGTTGGAGCCTTGCTTGTTGGATTATCAGCTGCTAAGGCTTTTGCTTGGGCACATGGTCTACCTTTGATTCCTGTGAATCACATGGCTGGCCACCTCATGGCAGCTCAAAGTGTGGAGCCTTTGGAATTCCCCTTGCTAGCTCTTTTAGTCAGTGGTGGGCATACAGAGTTGGTTTATGTTTCAGAAGCTGGTGATTACAAGATTGTTGGGGAAACACGTGATGATGCAGTTGGTGAAGCCTATGATAAGGTCGGCCGTGTCATGGGCTTGACCTATCCAGCAGGTCGTGAGATTGACGAGTTAGCGCATAAAGGTCAGGATGTGTATGATTTCCCACGTGCCATGATTAAGGAAGACAATCTGGAGTTTTCATTCTCAGGTTTGAAGTCTGCCTTTATCAATCTTCACCACAATGCCGAGCAAAAGGGAGAAAGCTTATCCAAGGAAGACCTATCTGCTTCCTTCCAAGCGGCAGTCATGGATATTCTCGTGGCAAAAACTAAAAAAGCCTTAGAGAAATACCCTTGTTAAAACCCTCGTTGTGGCTGGTGGCGTCGCTGCCAATAAAGGCCTCAGAGAACGCTTAGCAGCTGAGATTACCGATGTCAAGGTTATCATTCCACCTTTGCGCCTTTGTGGAGACAATGCAGGGATGATTGCCTATGCTAGCGTCAGCGAGTGGAACAAAGAAAACTTTGCAGGCTTGGAGCTAAATGCCAAACCTAGTCTCGCTTTTGATACCATGGAATAAAGAGTTAGCCTAGGGTTAGCTCTTTTATCTTGGACAAATGCCCGACTTTTTTTGTATAGTAGAAATATGAGATTAAAAAAAACAATGAGTGTTGTGCTTGCTCTTGGAGCTTTATTGCTTTGTATGTCAGCTTGCCAGCATATTCCAAAGACACAATTGATTCTATTTGAGTCACTGTCATTCAATATGCCCCTCAAATCTCTTGAAAAAGTGTTTGGAGAAGCTGATGAAGTGATAGAAGAAACGGAAACCGCCTATCGGGACACTTGGCATGCAAAAGACCCATATTTCTATAAAACGGGACGCCTTTTCTATCATTACGAAAATATTGCATTAAATGGTTATACAGGTCAAGCGGATTTCACATTTTCAAAATCACATCGCTTGGAAGAAGCGACAATTCAAATTCCTGTAGCATCAAAAATGGAGCAACAAGTCGCGCTCTACAATTTATCCCAGACTATAAAAAAAGAAATTGAAGCTCTTCCGATTTTCCAGTCTGTAACTACCGAGACAGTAGGATTATACGATGATGGCTATCGCTATAAAGTCAAATTGCAAGGCCAAAGGAGAGAGCTCTGGGTTGATGTCTACCCGATAGAAGATGAATTTACTGAAAAAAATGAAGGCTATAAGTATAGAATTCGAATTGATCAATTTCTCATGTATCCATAATGAACCATACTGTTCAGGGTCTGATACTTGCTATTAGTTTCAAATTCAAGACTGTTTTCTCCTCTTTGAATGTGTTATAATAATTTTTGCTGTGACTGTCTGGAAAGCAGTTGATGAAGGAATGAATAGTGAGGAGGTTTATGAAAGAAAAAGGATTTTGGGAAGGTGTGCAGGCTGCGGTGCCGACGGCTCTGGGCTATGTTAGCATCGGTCTTGCCTGTGGTATTATCGGTTCGCCCTATGTGACACCAGTAGAAATGGGCCTGATGAGTCTTTTTGTTTATGCTGGGAGTGCTCAGTTTGCCATGATAGCCTTGATAGCAGTTCAAGCGCCTGTGGCAGCCATTGCCATGACGGTCTTTTTGATTAATCTGCGCCTCTTTTTGCTGAGTTTGCATGCATCGACCTATTTCCGCCACACTAGTCTCTGGCATAATATCGGTATGTCTAGTATCTTGACCGATGAGACCTATGGTGTTTTGATGGGCGAGCTGGTCCATATGGACAAGATCAATCCTATGTGGATGCACTGAAACAACCTTAACAGCTATCTAGCTTGGTTTGTGGGGACGGTTGTCGGGACTGCTCTCGGTGGTCTTTTGCCAAATCCGGAGGTCTTTGGATTAGACTTTGCCCTTGTTGGGATGTTTATCGGGATTTTCACTTCCCAGTTTCAGATTATGCAAAAACGGATTCCCTTGCGCAACCTCTTCATCATTTTAGGAGTTGTTGCTCTTTCCTTCTTTATACTGTTGACAGTGGTATCTCAATCGCTAGCTGTCCTATTTGCGACACTGCTTGGATGTACAATGGGGGTAATCTTAGATGGTCAGTAAGTATCTTTTGTTAGATGTTATTTTTTCTGGACTAGTTACTTGGATTCCACGTGTAATTCCCTTTATCTTGGTCAAGTATAAGGGCTTACCTGCTATTGTAGAGCGCTTTTTGAAATTTTCTCCCAGTTTCTATTATCTTTTGCTTTTGATTCTTTCAAGTGTGGTGACAGGAAAAATTGGAAGCTTCCCACAGATAAAGTGGTTAGACTTTCTAGCAGTTTTCCCAACAGCCTTTGTGGCCTTTCGTTACCGCAATCTGGTGGGGACCGTCCTCTTTGGAGTGGTTTTGATAGCAGTCCTACGTTTGGTCTTTTAATCAGCCATAGAGAAAACCTATGGCAAAGATAGAAATCATATAATGGCGCAATCTAATTTTTTCTGTTAAGATTAGACTATATTCTATTTTTGGAGGAAATATCATGAAGAAAAATCATCAAATATTCATCACTTGCTGCCCTGGGGCTTGTTGCCGCAGGTCTATTAGCAGCTTGCTCAGGTGGTGAGAAAAAAGATGCTGCATCTGGTGAAGCAACATCTGGTAAGAAAGAAATCGTCGTAGCAACTAACGGCTCACCAAAACCATTTATCTATGAAGAAAATGGTGAATTGACAGGTTACGAGATTGAGCTTATTCGTGCTATCTTTAAAGACTCAGACAAGTATACTGTCAAGTTTGAAAAGACAGAGTGGTCAGGGATTTTCCCAGGGCTTGATAGCGATCGTTACCAAATGGCCGTTAACAACCTCAGTTATACCAAAGAACGTGCAGAGAAATACCTCTACGCAGCGCCAACTGCTAAAAACCCTAACGTTCTCGTAGTTAAAAAGGATGACAACAGCATCAAATCACTTGATGATATCGGTGGAAAATCTACTGAAGTCGTTCAAGGAACAACATCAGCGAAACAATTGGAAGAATACAACAAACAACACGCAGATAACCCAACTGTCCTTAACTATACGAAAGCTGACTTCCAACAAATCATGGGACGTTTGAGTGATGGGCAATTTGACTACAAAATTTTTGATAAAATCGGTGTAGAAACAGTTATCAAAAACCAAGGTTTGGATAACTTGAAAGTCATCGAACTCCCAAGTGACCAACAACCTTACGTATACCCACTTCTGCCAAAAGGTCAAGATGAGTTGAAATCATTTGTAGACAAACGCATCCAAGAACTATACAAAGACGGAACTCTTGAAAAACTATCTCAACAGTTCTTTGGTGGTTCTTACCTCCCAGCAGAAGCCGATATTAAATAGATGAAGAACCACCTCTTTCAAAGATAGAGGTGTTTTGTATGCTGAATAAAAAAGAGCTTTTAAAGCTGTAAAATTCTTTGACAAGAGTCCCTTGATAAGTTATACTTTAGACAATAAACATAAAGGAGTTATCATGAAATATAAGAAAAATTATTTCGTCGCTATCCCTAGCAACTGCATTTTTTGGCAACTAGCTACTTTTAATCAAGAAGTTCAAGCAAATGAAAAACCAGTAGATGGTAAGGAAAAGGCTGTCGCACAATCAGCATCTGAAAAACAGATTACAGACGCGCAAAAGGAAGTTACAAAAGCGCAAGCATCTGTAGATGAAAAAAAGCTGCAAAAAGATGCCGAAGCTAAGAAGACCGAAGCTAAGGCTGATAAAAAGTAGCAGACACGAAAAAGAGGCTATTGAGGTTTCTAAAAATGCTGATGCTATCGCAGAAGAACAAGGTAAGTAGTAGCTGAGAAGAGGGGCTGAAAAAGTCAGAAGCTGAAAAAGCATTATCAAGTGCTCAATCAACTGATGCAACAGCCAAAGAGGAAGCGAAAACAGCTAAAGAAGCTAGCCAGTCTGCGGCTGAAAATCGTGATGCTAAAGCAGCTGAAGTCAAAGCAAAAGCAGCTGAACTAGCTGGACTCTCAGACGAAAGCCTTAAAGCTCAAATCACCAATACAGAAAATCAAATCCAAAAGGCGGATCAAGATCTTCAAGTGGCGGCTAAACAAGCGAATGAAGCAGCAGATAAGGTAGCTGCTAAGCAAAATGAACTTGACAATTATAAGCCAACAGTCTTGAAAAATGTCTTGAATCCAGAAGAGCAAGGGCATAAAGCTCCAGCATCTGAGGATGACTATGAATATAACAAAACCAATCGTCCTAAAGATGCCTCAGGCAAACCTTTGATGGAAAATGTTGCCTTCCAAGGTGTTCGTGAAGTTGAAGAGGAAGCAACTGAAGAAATGAAACGCTTCACTAAGGCGCTGGCTGATTATAATGCAAACCCATATGATGAAGTCAACCATAAATATAAAACTAGACCAACCTTTAAATTTGTTGTGGATAATCATAAATTAACAGAGGCCTTCATGGAGTTGCTAAATGAACTTCGTCACGCTAATGGTGTTACTAAAGACTTTGCTTTAGATGAAGCCTACCTCAAACATGCAGAGGAACGTTCAAATGAAATGGCTACCACTGGGGTTTTAAGCCATGATACCAATTTATCACATCCAGAAGGAGAAGATGTTCGTGTAGAAAATATTGGAATGAATTATGCAATTCCTGGATCCGATGGTGAACCAAACTTTGTGGAAGTTAAAAACGGACAAACGATTTATAATTTCGGTCAGATCATGAGTTATAAACAGTTTGCTTATCAATCACTCTTAGGTTGGTATGCAGACTTTAATAATATAAAAGGAATAGACTATGGACACCGTAAAGTCCTTCTTGCATCTGTTGGAGGGAAAGGTGCATTAGCCCAAGGAACTATCGAGGGGAAAGATCCTAACAAAATTTATTTTACATTTGCAGGGAATGCATTTGTGAAAGGTGGAGACTTGAGTGAATTCTGGTCTAACTATCGCAACTTTAAAGAAGACGATCCTTTACATCCGACATTCTATGGTCAAACGGATGAAGTTCTTACCAGAACATCACTTTGTGTATGTAGAAAAAACAGTTATTGACAAATCTGCTGACATTAAGGCTGAACTTGCATCATTACAAGCAGAGAAAGCTGCTAAAGATGCTAAAAAAGCAGCTGCTGAAAATAAAAAGCAGATTTAGTGAGCACATCTTGGATGAGATAAATAAACAAGCAACAATGTTGAACTGTTCGTAAACAAGTTAAACAAGCTCTAGAACAAGCTAAATCTGATTTGGCATCTCTGACAGCGGATGCGCAAGCGAAATCTAAATTAGCGGCTGAAAAAGCACAAGCAGCGGACAAGGCAAGTCAAACCCTAAAAGCCTTGCAAGCTAAGGTAGCAGAGTTGACTGCGGTCGTTAACAAAGCAGAGGCTAAACGCTACAGAAGCTTTGTCATTGAAGGGACAAACAGCGAATTTGGAAGCAACTTTGAAACAAGCAGAAGCTGAGAAAGCAGCTGCTCATAAAGTTGCTGAGCAAACAGATCTTGAATTGAAATTTGCTCAACTTGCGTTAGCAGAAGCCAAAGGCAAACTACAAGGTTTATTGGCTGAACTTGAAGCTGAAAACATGTTGAAAGTCTTTGAAAAAAATGGGGTGTTGATTGGTTTACCAAAAGATTCTCCGGTTCAAGAAAATCTTCCAGAACTTGATATTCGTACACTAGAACAAGCAGTTGCGAAACCTCAAAGCCCAGGAGCTGAGAAGACAGTTCAAAAACCTGCAGGCAAAGAGTTGCCTAATACAGGAACCAACTCACGTGTAGAGCGTCAAATGGCCTTATATGGTGGATATGGATTGCTTGCAAGTCTTGGATTGGCAGGCATGATTACAAGACGTAGAAGACAAGGTAAATAATGTTGAAAAGCTAATTAGTCTATGACTAGTTAGCTTTTTGTTAAAGCGATAAAGGAAATAATCTTTATTGAGCTATCTTCAAATATATAGTTTTAAACTATAGGATTACCTATATAAAAACAATTTGCTAAATCAAATAAAGTATGAGATACTATTACGGTATTATTTTTAAAGGAGAACGAATCATGAAAATCAAAAAATGGTTAAGCGTAGCAGCTATCGCTACAGTAGCGGGCCTTACACTTGTAGCTTGCGGAAATTCAGACAAGAAAGCAGAGAATACAACTACAGTTAAAATTGCGACTGTTAACCGTAGTGGTTCAGAAGAAGCACGTTGGGATAAAATCCAAGAATTGGTTGAAAAAGACGGCATTAAATTGGAATTCACAGAGTTTACAGATTACTCACAACCAAACAAAGCAGTTGCTGACGGTGAAGTAGATTTAAATGCTTTCCAACACTATAACTTCTTGCATAACTGGAATAAAGAAAATGGACAAGAGCTTGTTGCGATTGCAGATACTTACATTTCACCAATTCGTCTTTACTCTGGAACAAAAGATGGTCAAAATAAGTACACTAAAGTAGATGAAATCCCAGATAAGGGTGAAATCGCAATCCCAAACGATGCTACCAACGAAAGCCGTGCCCTTTACCTTCTTCAATCAGCTGGTTTGATTAAATTGGATGTTTCAGGAACAGAACTTGCTACCATCGCAAACATCAAAGAAAATCCAAAAAATTTGAAAATCACTGAATTGGATGCTAGCCAAACAGCTCGTTCATTATCATCAGTTGATGCGGCTGTTGTAAACAACACTTTTGTTACAGAAGCAAAATTGGACTACAAGAAAGCACTCTTTAAAGAGCAAGCTGACGAAAACTCAAAACAATGGTACAACATCATCGTTGCTAAGAGTGATTGGGAAACATCGCCTAAAGCTAAAGCAATCAAGAAAATTATCGCTGCTTACCACACTGATGAAGTGAAAAAAGTTATCGAAGAAACTTCAGACGGCTTGGATCAACCAGTTTGGTAATAAATACAGGGAGGTGGGAGAGATATTTTCCACCTCTTGCTTTTATATAGAGCTTAAAACAAATGAAATCCACTTGTATTGATTCTGAAGGTACAAGTCTTAGTAGAAAGGTAGAGAAAAAATGGTTTTCCCTAGTCAAGAAGAACAAATTGAAAAGTTTGAAAAGGATCATGTAGCACAACATTATTTTGAAGTTTTTGCGTACCTTGATTTCTAAAAAAATCAGTCTTTGCCCAACAAGTCGGCCTAAAAGAGGTGGCTCGTTATCTAGGTGAGATTTTTAAACGTGTAGGCGCAGAAGTTGAGATTGACGAGAGCTATACGGCACCTTTTGTCATGGCACATTTCAAAAGTTCACGACCAAATGCCAAGACTATCATTTTCTACAACCACTATGACACAGTACCAGCAGATGGTGATCAAGTTTGGACCGAGGAACCATTTACGCTTTCTGTGCGTGATGGCATTATGTATGGACGCGGGGTTGATGATGACAAGGGGCATATCACTGCTCGCTTGAGCGCTCTTAGAAAATACATGCAACATCATGATGATCTTCCAGTCAATATCAGCTTCATCATGGAAGGGGCAGAGGAATCGGCCTCTGTGGACTTGGATAAATATTTAGAAAAACATGCGGACAAACTCCGGGGTGCAGATCTATTGGTCTGGGAACAAGGAACAAAGAATGCCTTGGAACAGTTAGAAATCTCTGGTGGAAACAAGGGAATTGTGACCTTTGATGCTAAGGTCAAGAGTGCCGATGTGGACATCCACTCTAGCTATGGTGGTATTGTAGAGTCAGCTCCATGGTACCTCATTCAAGCCTTGAACAGTTTACGAGCTGCGGATGGGCGTATCTTGGTAGAAGGTTTGTACGATGATGTGCAGGAGGCCAATGAACGTGAGTTAGCCTTGACTGAAACCTATGCACAACGAAATCCAGAGGAAATCAGTCAGATTTATGGCTTGGAATTGCCACTTTTACAAGAGGAACGTACAGCCTTTCTAAAACGTTTCTTCTTTGAACCAGCGCTCAATATCGAAGGAATTCAATCTGGTTATCAAGGCCAAGGAGTTAAAACAATCTTACCAGCAGAAGCTAGTGCTAAGTTAGAAGTTCGTTTGGTTCCTGGGTTAGACCCACAGGGTGTTTTGGAGAAAATCCGAAAACAACTAGACAAAAACGGCTTTGATAAGGTAGAATTGTACTATACTTTGGGTGAAATGAGCTATCGAAGTGACATGAGTGCGCCATCTATTCTCAATGTGATTGAGCTGGCCAAGAAATTCTATCCACAGGGCGTATCTGTCTTGCCAACAACGGCTGGGACAGGTCCTATGCATACGGTATTTGATGCCTTAGAAGTACCTATGGTTGCCTTTGGTCTAGGAAATGCCAATAGCCGAGACCACGGTGGAGATGAAAATGTGCGAATCGCCGATTATTACACCCATATTGAATTAGTAGAGGAGCTGATTAGAAGTTATGAGTAGAGACATTATCAAGTTAGATCAGATCGATGTGACTTTTCATCAAAAGAAAAGAACCATCACAGCGGTCAAGGATGTGACCATTCACATCCAAGAAGGGGATATCTACGGAATCGTTGGATATTCTGGAGCAGGGAAGTCAACCTTGGTTCGTGTTATTAATCTTTTGCAAAAACCATCTGCAGGTAGAATTACCGTTGATGACGATGTAATTTTTGATGAAAAGGTGTCTTTGACTGCGGAGCAATTACGTCGCAAACGTCAAGATATTGGGATGATTTTCCAACACTTTAACCTTATGAGTCAAAAAACAGCAGAGGAAAACGTAGCCTTTGCCCTCAAACACTCTGGCCTCAGCAAGGAAGAAAAGAAGGCTAAAGTAGCTAAGTTGTTGGACTTAGTTGGTCTTTCGGATCGTGCCGAAAACTATCCTTCACAATTATCTGGAGGTCAAAAACAACGTGTGGCCATTGCGCGTGCCTTGGCCAACGATCCGAAAATTTTGATTTCAGATGAGTCAACATCAGCTCTTGATCCAAAGACGACCAAACAAATCTTGTCTCTTTTGCAAGAATTGAACCGTAAACTAGGTTTGACCATTGTTCTGATTACACATGAGATGCAGATTGTCAAAGATATTGCTAATCGTGTGGCGGTCATGCAAGATGGCCGTTTGATTGAAGAAGGTAGCGTTCTTGAAATCTTCTCAGATCCTAAGCAACCATTGACTCAAGACTTTATCTCAACTGCTACAGGTATCGATGAAGCTATGGTTAAGATTGAGAAACAAGAAATTGTAGAGCACTTATCAGAAAACAGCATTTTGGTACAACTCAAGTATGCAGGTGCTTCTACAGATGAACCACTTCTGAATGAATTGTACAAACACTACCAAGTTACAGCCAATATTCTCTATGGGAATATTGAAATTTTGGATGGTACTCCTGTAGGTGAGCTTGTGGTTGTTTTGTCTGGAGAAAAAGAAGCACTGGCAAGCGCTCAAGATGCCATCCGTCAGACTGGTGTGCAACTAAAAGTATTGAAGGGAGGACAGTAAGATGGCAGAATTGATTAAAGCATACTTACCAAACGTCTACAAGATGGGTTGGTCTGGCCAAGCTGGCTGGGGGACAGCTATCTACTTGACTCTTTATATGACGGTTCTTTCCTTCATTATTGGAGGTTTCCTAGGGTTGGTTGCAGGGCTCTTCCTTGTCTTGACTGCGCCCGGAGGTGTCTTGGAAAATAAGGTAGTTTTCTGGATTTTAGACAAGATTACCTCTATCTTCCGTGCGGTGCCATTTATCATTCTCTTGGCTGTCTTGTCACCCTTCTCTCATCTAATCGTAGGAACAAGCATTGGTCCAAATGCGGCTATTGTACCCCTATCTTTTGCAGTCTTTGCCTTCTTTGCTCGTCAGGTGCAGGTTGTCTTGGCTGAGCTAGATGGTGGTGTCATTGAAGCGGCTCAAGCGAGCGGAGCGACCTTCTGGGATATCGTAGGAGTTTACCTATCAGAAGGACTTCCAGATTTGATCCGCGTGACGACTGTAACCTTGATTTCACTAGTCGGTGAAACAGCTATGGCGGGAGCAGTTGGAGCTGGAGGTATCGGTAACGTAGCGATTGCTTATGGATTTAACCGCTACAATCATGATGTAACAGTTCTTGCGACTCTCATCATTATCCTGATTATCTTTTCTATTCAGTTCTTGGGAGACTTTTTGACCAAGAAATTGAGTCATAAATAAAAAGAGCCAGATGGCTCTTTTTTTATAAATTATTTGTGGTGTTCAAGTGGAACAAAAACTCAAATTCAAAATATGTTATAATGAAAAGGTATCTCTCATGTGACTAAATAGTAATTAATTTGTGGAGAATTATGAATCATAAAGGAGTTCAGCTAGTATGAATTATTTTGAGGGAATGAGTTTTTTTCCTTCTATTGTTTGTGGTTTTACTGATTGGCTTTGTTTTAAACTACTTTGGCAAGCGTAAGGATTATTATATTTTAAGTCTGTCAATTTTATTTGCAGGAGCCATCTATGGTAAGAGTAAAGCCATGGTTGTTTATCTATTGGCTTTCATCATCTATCAATATGTCCTAGTTTTCATAGCACAAAGAATGGATTCAAAACGGTTAAAACCTCTAGTTATGTTATCCATTTTACCTTTAGTGGTCAATAAAGTCTTTGCCATAACCCAGCTACATTTGTTGGCTTTTATTGGGATTTCCTACATGTCCTTTAAGACCATTCAGATCATGCTAGAAATATCGGATGGTTTAATCAAAGAAAAAATTAGTGTAAAAGATTATCTGCAGTTTCTACTCTTTTTCCCTACAGTGAGTTCTGGACCAATTGATCGTAGCAGAAGATTTCTAAAAGAGATCAATGAAGTCATGCCTAGAAAAGACTACCTAGAGTTAGCAGGTGATGGTATTTATCGTATTGTTCTAGGCCTTCTCTACAAGGTGGTTCTATCAACCTATGTTTACCAGATGCTATTTGCTCTAAGCAATACTGGTACAGTTGTCTACTCAATCAAATATATGTACCTGTATACTCTCTATCTGTTCTTTGACTTTGCGGGATACAGTTTGATGGCTGTTGGAAGCAGTAATATTTTGGGCATTCAGACACCGATGAATTTCAATAAACCTTTCTTGAGTATTGATATCAAGGATTTCTGGACTAGATGGCACATCACCTTGTCAACATGGTTGAGAGATTTTGTATTTTCAAGAGTTTTGATGCAGGTTATCAGAAAGAAATGGTTTAAGAATAGATTACACAATGCAGCCTATGCCTATATGGTCAATATGTTGGTTATGGGATTCTGGCATGGAATTAGTGTCAGCTACATCGCTTATGGTTTTTACCATGGAGTCCTGATGTCGGGATTTGAAATTTATCAAAAGAAAAGCACTTTTTTATAAGAAACATAAAAATAAAACTTGGTACAAGCTAATGAGTTGGTTTGTGACCATGAATTTAGTTATGGTTGGCTTCTTTATCTTTTCAGGTGAACCTTATAAGATAATGATGGCAATTCTAAGTAGATAAAGAGATCTGCTAAAACAAGGAGATTGATAAAACAAGATGATTAAGTTAAAAAGCATTTTTACTATCGCTTGTGCTCGTAATTGCGACTCTGCTCTTTTTAAATGTGACATATGTCAAGAAGATTGACGACTATTATAAAGTCAAAGACAATAGTATTCGCTACAGCACTTCTTATGAAAAGTATAAAAGTAGAGATATTCTAACAAATAATATCACTCCCAATACACTAGTTCTACTGGGTTCCTCAGAGTTAGTTGCGACGATAAATGAGGATTACCATCCCAATAAAACTTTTAACTACAATGATTTTAATATCATGCAGATAGGAACCAGTTATTCTCAAAATATCATTCAAGCTACGACCTTGAGTTCGATTGAGGGGGCTATGAGTAAGCGAAAAGTAGCCATCGTAGAGTCTGTTCAATGGTTCGAAAAGGATGGGACTCATCAAGACGCCTTCTTAAACAAGGCCTCTCAGGAACACATTTTTCACATGCTAGATAACGATAAAATCAGTAAGGAAACCAAAGAAAAACTGATTAATCGCATTATTGAGATTACCAAAGGAAACAAACAACAAAATGATATCTATAAAAAGTATAAAAGCTATTTTATAGAAGGAAAAGGGACAATCATTGATAAAAAACTGTTGGAATTTGACAATGCAGTTTATTCCTTTAAGCTTAAACGAAAATTCTATGAAAAACATGCCAAATCAGATTATCCTTCATTAGGGGATAAAACGCCGGATTATGATTGGGAGGAGATGACGAAGAAGTTTGTAGAAGAAGTTAAAAAGAAAACAGATAACAATGATTATGCTGTGGATAACAACTACTACAATACTTATTTGAGAGATCGCTATGCTTCATTAAAAGATTCTAATAAAGATTTGAGCTACCTGGAGTCACCAGAGTATTCAGATATGGAACTCTTCTTGACAGTTGCTAAGGAATTGGGAATTGAAGTTGAAGTCATTATCTTTCCTGTAAATGGTAAATGGAATGATTATACAGGTGTTTCACGAGAAATGCGTGAAGAAACTTACAAAAAAATAGAAAATGTTGCTAAAAACCACGGTGCTACTGTGTTAAATTATGGAAATAAAGAGTATGAAGATTACTTTTTATTTGACGTGATGCACGTTGGGGTGAAAGGATGGATGGAAGTTGAAAAAGAACTTTACAAATTTGCAAATGAAACTAACTGACACACATCGTTTACTATTGTGGACCTTGTTTTTCTACACGGTTATTTTAAGCATCGTAATCTACTGTTTTTGTGACCGATTTTTTTCGAATATTCAAGATTTCATCTATAGTGAATTTTAAATAATTCATAAAAAAGCCCCGTCTCTATTATTCATCTGAGACAGGGGCCTTTTTACTGTTTATGTGCTAATTTCTTACTCAGCGCTTGTCCAATCAGGGCACCAAGCAAAGCACCAATTAGGACACTTGCTACAAAGAGAAGGATGGTAGTAGGGTTTGGTGCGACCATGATGCGGTCAATATAGTCCTGAGATTTTCCGCGAGCTACTAGAGTGGCTATGTAAGTTTGAGGAGTTAACCACATAAGTAGGATTGGACCAGTAGTACCAAATGCAAATACTAGGAAGGAAAGAAGGTTTTTGGCTTTATCTTTGTAGTGACCTAGATAAGCGATGCCATCTGCTGCAAGCCCGCAGATAATCCCTGGTAGAAAGGCACCAGCACCATGCTTGCTCCCGAGGAAAAAGAGAGAGATAACGAGCCCAATCGTTGTAATCGCTCCAAAACGAGGTACTTTTGCTAAAAGGATCATATAGACGCTACCACCCACAAGAGCAGAACAGGCAGGAGCATAAAACATGTTTCCAGTATGGTCTACAAGGTTTCCTAGTAGAACTCCCACTCCCGATACAGAGAAAGTAGACAAGGGCAGCTACAAGAGTTGTCAAGATATTCTTTTTCATAAATTCTCCTTCGTATATCTGATGTTTTTCATTGTACCATGCTTGTGGCAGATTGTAAATGCTGGCCGATATTTGCTATTTGTCTGGAAACTAGATGAAAGGGGAATAGACTAAAGCTATTTCTTTACTCCTCTGACTGTCCCAATCCCCTCATTTATGGTAAAATAGGACTATTAAGTTATAAAGAGGATTCCCTATGAAATTACAAAAACCAAAAGGAACGCAGGATATTTTACCTGCTGAATCTGCCAAGTGGCAGTACGTTGAAGGCTTTGCGCGTGAAATCTTCAAACGCTACAACTACGCAGAAGTGCGTACCCCTATTTTTGAACACTACGAAGTCATTAGTCGTTCCGTTGGAGATACAACTGATATCGTGACTAAGGAAATGTACGACTTTTACGACAAGGGCGATCGCCATATTACCCTTCGTCCTGAAGGAACTGCTCCAGTCGTTCGTTCTTATGTGGAAAACAAACTCTTCGCACCAGAAGTGCAAAAGCCAAGCAAGTTCTACTACATGGGTCCAATGTTCCGCTATGAGCGCCCACAAGCAGGCCGTTTGCGCCAATTCCACCAGATCGGTGTGGAGTGCTTTGGTTCTAGCAATCCAGCGACAGATGTGGAAACAATCGCTATGGCAGCCCACTTCTTGAAAGCAATCGGTTTTCAAGGGGTCAAACTACATCTTAACACTCTTGGAAATCCTGACAGTCGTTCGGCTTATCGCCAAGCCTTAATTGACTACTTGACACCTATGAAAGATAGCTTGTCTAAGGATAGCCAACGTCGTTTGGAAGAAAATCCTCTTCGTGTCTTGGACTCTAAGGAAAAAGAAGATAAGGTAGCTGTGGAGAATGCACCATCTATCTTGGACTACCTGGATGCAGAAAGCCAAGCTCACTTTGATGCTGTTCGTCAAATGTTGAAAAATCTTGGAGTAGACTATATCATCGATACCAACATGGTGCGTGGTTTGGACTACTACAACCACACGATTTTTGAGTTTATCACAGAGATTGAAGGCAATGAATTAACAGTCTGTGCAGGTGGTCGCTACGATGGCTTGGTTGCCTACTTTGGCGGTCCTGAAACTGCTGGATTTGGTTTTGGGCTTGGTGTAGAGCGTCTTCTGTTGGTCCTTGAAAAGCAAGGTGTAGCTCTCCCTATCGAAAACGCCCTAGACGTTTATATTGCTGTTCTTGGTGAAGGAGCAAATATCAAGGCTCTAGAGTTGGTACAAGCTCTTCGCCAGCAAGGTTTCAAAGCAGAGCGTGATTACCTCAATCGTAAACTTAAAGCTCAGTTTAAATCAGCAGATGTTTTTGGAGCTAAGGTCCTCATCACTCTTGGAGAGAGCGAAGTCGAAAGTGGACAAGTCAAGGTTAAGAACAACCAAACTCGAGAAGAAGTTCAAGTTTCACTTGAAACTATTAGCAAAAACTTCTCAGAAGTATTTGAAAAATTAGGATTTTAATAGTAAAGTAATGAGCCAGGGATTGATTTCTGTTTTTTTATTCAAAAAAAAAAAGACGACCGTTAAAATCAATTATTGCAAAAAACGGCTCAGAAAAGCTGAACATTTGATAGGATAGAAGGGAAAATAAGAAAAAAACTTGTAAACGAATACAAAAATGCTATTATGTATATGATTAATAAAGAGGAGTCATTATGAATCATTTACAAAAGAACGCGATACGTATGTTTACATTTTTAGGTATAATCGTGTTGTCTTTGACAGTACTGACAACAGTATTTGCAGCTGGTGTTACAGACTATACAAATAAAACAACAATTACTGTTGACGGTCAACCACTGACAGATGAAACTCAAGTTAGTACAGGTAAAGTTTTGGAGGCAACCAATACCATTTCTTTCCCTGACGCTCAACAAATTAACGAAGGCGATGTACTGGTGTTTGACCTTCCTAAAGAGTTGGGCTTGATTACTAAACTAGAGTTTCCAATTACACATAGTAGTGGTGAAGTGATTGGAAAAGCAGTGACAGATCCAAGTACTCAAAAAGTAACGATTACATTTACAGATTATTTCTCTAAGAATTACAAAGATAAGGTAATGTTTTTGAAATATTCTGTTCGTCCAAATGTAATGAACTTACCAGAATCAGGTAAATATACATTCCAATTTGGGACAGAAAAATATACACTCAATTTCGATAAAACAGACGGTGAAGCTGGTGATTATGAAATGAAATATGGTTACCAAGATTCAGAAAATCCTAACCGAATCAAGTGGCGTGTTGTTTTGAATGCTGTTCAGGATAAATTGAACAACATGGTCATTAAAGATGATTTTAGCGATAGTGGACAAGTCTTGGTGGAAAGCTCTTTCCGTGCAGTTCGTTATGCAACGCAACCAGAGAAAATTCCAAATGAAGCAGCACTTCTTAAACTGGAACCAATCGATAATTTTAGCAAAAAAGCTGAATTTACTCGAAATGCAGACGGTAAAATCACAGGGTTCACCATTAACTTTGGTGATAACTGGAACTGGGCAATGTACATTGAGTACACAACAGAATTGACTTCAGTGCTTCCAGAAGGTACTAAGGTTGCCAATGTTTTGGAATGGTCAGCAAGTAACTTCCAAAAATCTCGTTCAGTCAATGCATTGACGCGTTTAGAAACAGGTTCAGGTTCGGGTAGTGGAGATAAGGCAACCCCAACAACAACTACAACGACAGAAGAGCCAACAACCACTTCAACAACTACAACGACAGAAGAGCTAACAACCACTTCAACAACTACAACGACAGAAGAGCCGACGACCACTTCAACAACTACAACGACAGAAGAGCCAACGACCACTTCAACAACAACAACGACCGAAGAGTCAACTACAACTTCGACAACAGAAGCAACAACTGAGGTAACTACAGGATCAACTTCTGAGACAACAGAAGCGCCAACAACTACGACAACCGATGAGCCGACGACCACTTCAACGACAACAACAACTTCTCCAACGACTACGACAACCTCAAAACCAGATGTTCCAGGAACAACGACTACAGAGGAAAAACCAGTACTTCCTAAAACTGGGGAAGCTATGGGAACTGGCTGGGTATTTTCAGGAATAGTTATCTTATTAGGTACCGTTGTATTGAAACGTAAATATTCTAACAAGTAATAGTTAAGTGTCTTTTAAAGAGGAGAGAGCAAGGTTCTCTTTTTTTAAAAAGTAAATAGTATATGGAGCATTTAGATGAAATTATCAATTCTTATTACACTTTTTAAACGAAGAATTAGTTCTAGCTCAAACACATAAAAGCAATTTCTGAAAAAAATTAGATAGTATGCTAGAATCAGAAGAGCTATCTGATTATGAAATTCTTTATGTAGATGACGGGAGCAGCGATAGCACTCTAGAGCTAATCGATGCTATAGCAAATGAACATCCACGGGTCAAGTATATCAGCTTTAGTAGAAACTTTGGACGCGAGAGTGGAATTCTTGCTGGTTTTAAATATGCTACTGGTGATGCAGTCATGGTGATGGATGGAGATTTGCAACATCCGCCGTACCTAATCCCTCTCTTTGTAGAAGCATATAAAGAGGGTTACGATATCGTCAGTGGTCAGAGAAGTCGAGAAGGGGAGTCTTTCCTAGGAAGCTTCTTTGCTCGTAGTTTTTATAAATTCTCGAACCACTCTATGGACGTCAAATTGACAGATGGAAAATCTGAGTTACGTTTATTGAGTAGGAGAGCGGTGGATGTATTTGTATCGTTACCTGAGTATAATCGTTTTAATAAAGGACTCTACGAGTGGATTGGTTTCAAAGAAAAGGTTATTTCTTATAAAAATGAAGTTCGTCAGGCAGGAAAGAGCAAGTTTGGCTTTAAGAAATCTATGAACTATGCTGTTCAAGGAATCATTTCGTTTAATGATCGCCCATTAAGAATTTGTATTCAATTTGGAATTATTAGTATGGTCCTTTCTCTTTTTATATAATTTTTGAATTTTTAAAGTTATCTTTGCTTCTCAATATACAAGTGGTTACTTTACAACAATAGCCGCCATTGTTCTTTTTTTAGTAGTGTCCAGTTGATCTTTATTGGAATACTCGGAGAGTATATTGGAAAAATTTATTATGAAGTGAAGAACCGTCCTCACTTTATTGTGGCTAAAAGTAATATTGTACAAGCTGAAAAAGATAAAATTGGTTAAGATCATTTAGGAGAAATCAATAATGGAAAATTGGTTAATGCGTTGGAGAGAATTAAATGAAAAATATCCCAAAGGTGTTCTTTATGCGCTAAGTGCTTTACTACCGATGACAATCATGTTGGTTGTCTGGTTCTTCATGGGCAGCTATCCGTTTGGGAATAAGAGTCTGATGGCGGTTGACTTTGGTCAACAATATATCAGCTTTTTTGGCCTGCTTAAGAATGCGGTGCTTACTGGTAATCTAAGTAGCCTAACTTATTCCTTTACCAAATCACTTGGTGGAGATATGATAGGGATTCTTGCTTATTACTTGATGAGTCCCTTTAATATTTTTTTATATTCTTATCCCCTTTAAACACTATGGTTTAGCTGTCTTTTTAACCATTTGGCTAAGATATGGAGCAATTGGGCTTTCTCTAGCACACTTGCTGATTAGACGTTATAAAGGGGCGGAGTCTAAGCGGTGGATGATACCTTTGTTTGCTACTGCTTATGCTCTTTCGGGGATGCTGGTATCTTATCAAATGAATGTCATTTTTTTATGATGCAATGATTATGCTTCCTCTCGTTATCGTATATTTGGAGCAATTATTGGATGGTGAAGCCCCATATCCCTATGCTTTTGTGTTAGGTTTAACGGTATTGCTCCAATTTTACATGGGCTATATGATTTCGATTTTTGTCATCTTATATGCCTGCTACTATGTTTCTCCTCGTCTTGCAATCGAGGGAGGATGGAAACAAAAACTAAAACATTATTTTCAACCTTTATGGAAGTTTCTTATCTACTCTATTCTTGGGGTAGCAATGACTTCAATTATTTTGATTCCAGTATTCTTTAACTTACTTGAAAGTAAGGGACAAGTGGCTAATGCGATGACATTCTCCTTTGCTTTTCAAATCAATCCTCTAGATATTTTGTCAAAACTATCTATCGGAGGATTTGATAACGCGTCAGGTTGGTCTGCTGGTCCAAATTTACCAAACATCTATATTGGAGCTCTTGGATTTATTGGCTTCATCATGTTCTTTACATCAAAAAGATGCTCAAAGAAAGAAAAAAATTGCTGCTGGAGTAGTTACTCTTATCTTTTTCACTTCCTTTGTGAATGAATTCGTCAGCAAGATCTGGCATATGGGGCAAAATCCAGCTGGATTCTTCTTCCGCTTTTCATGGATTTTCTCCTTCTTTATGTTAATTCTAGCTTACCAAGTTTTGAAAGAGAAAAATTGAAATTTCACGACAGGGAAATTGTTGTCAGTTGCAGTGTTAGCATTATCAGCAATTTATCTCTATACAAAAGACTTTACCTATTTGCCAAAAAAACACAACCTGAAGTCTTGACTAAGTTTATCTCAAATCATTTTTGTTATATTTATAGTACTTTTGATAACTGGAATAGTTGCGGGATCTTATCTATACTGGGATCGCTCTTTCAAAACAACTAGAGAAAAGAAAATGATATTGCTCACTGCAACGGGTATTATTATTGTTCTAGTTGGATTGCTCCAAACAGGCTATCTCTTCTCACGAGTAATTCTGACTCTAATTATTTATCTAGCTGTACTTGCTTTATTGCGTCCAAGAATAAGTCGTTTATCAGTTCTTTTGTTATCAGCCTTGACTATTTTTGAGCTTGGTTACAATGCCTATCTTTCACAGGTGACTTTGGGTTACGCAGATGTTGACAAGTTTGTGGATGCAACAGTTTCTGTTAAACGTGTGACAGATAGTGTTCAAGAAAATGCAGATCAATCTTTCTACCGTATTGCTAGAACATTTAGTTATTCACGAACAACTCCATCTCTTATTGGATACCCAGGGTTGAGTACATTTAGTTCAAGTTTAGAGCGAACAACTATGGACCAATTTGCTTATATGGGAGATCAAGGAATCAATGCGGCAACTGAATACGAAAACGGGACTCCGTTGACTGATGCGCTATATGGTATCCGTTATTACATGGATATCAAAGATATTGATCAAAAAGAAAAAGATGCTCATCCTGAAAGAATGTATTTTAGCCGTTTTGCGAGTCGATTTGATATGCACCGTTATTTTACTGAGAAGGTATATGAAGACGAAAGGTATGTTGTGTATGAAAATCCAAATTCTTTCCCGTTAGCCTTTGGAACAAATGCTTTGGTTAAGAATATCAACTTTGGGGTCAACAATGCTGTAAAAAATCAAGATATCATTCTTAACTCGATGGAGGGAGCTCAAAAGGATCAAGAAAACTATGTTGAGTACTTCAAGCCTTTGGCTTATGGAGATGTCGAAACTGAGAATCTAGTCGTAGAAGATGTGAATAAAGAAAAGGGTACAGCAATCTATAAACGTGAGGATTCGACTAAGGAAGCAATAGTTCGTTACCGCATTACCCCTCAAACGGATTTGACTTATTACTTTTTTGTACCAGCTTCTCTTAATTCGGAAAAAGAATATTCAGTATTGTTAAACGGTAAATGGTTTACTCATTCTAAGAAAAGTACGCAGCGTCAACTTTGGCAGATTGCTGATAATGCAGCAGGGAAAGAAACTGTCCTAGAGTTTCGCTTTAAAACAGACAAGGTGGATCTTTCTCAAGTAGGGGTTTATCGTGCAGATGTTAACCAAATTCAAAAGGTATTAGAAAAGAGAAAGGCTCAAGGTTTACAAGTTGAGAAGTTCTCAAATACTCATATCGTTGGTTCTGTTAATATCACAGATGATAGTAAATTTATGATGACTTCGATTCCGTATAGCGAAGGTTGGAAAGTGAAAGTGGACGGAAAGGATGTTCCAACTTCAAAAGTTTGGAAAAGTTTCCTGTCTTTCCCAATTACTTCTGGACAACATAAAGTCGAATTTGTCTTCTCGCAAAAGGGCAGATTTATTGGTACTGTAATAACAATTATTAGTGTCATTATCCTTTATTTTGCACGACTAAAAATATAAAGAGCAAGAAAGAATCTCTTGTTTAGAAAATATTCCTAGTAACTAGCAGTAGCAGCTTGTTACCAGGGATTTTTTTATTTACAGTGCTTTACAAATGTTAAGGTCAGGATTTATTCCTGACCTTTTCCTTTTGCAAATTGACAAAAATCTTAAACTTTTTGACAAATATACTAGTCAAAAAAATAAAAAGATATGTTACAATAAAATCAAGTTAAGAACAAAGGAGTCAAGACATGCTAAAAAAATCGTCTAAAAGAGCTTCGGGCTCGCGATGGTCTCAATCAAACCGAACTGGCCAAACTAGCAGGCGTGTCCAGGCAAACCATTAGTTTGCTAGAAAGGGATGAGTACACGCCATCCATCGTCATTGCCCTAAAGATTGCTCAGATATTCCATGAGTCAGTCGAGTCAGTCTTCCGCTTAGAGGAGGATGAATGATGAACAAGTATAGAGTGGCTTTATTACCTATGTATCGTTGTGTTTATTGTTAATCTTTTGGCAATGATTGGAACCCTATTTGGTTGGTTTACAATTGTTGAAAGTAAAGTATCTCTTCTGGATTAATATAGTTCTCTTATTAGTCTTTAGATGGGTAGAGAAAAAGATAAAGTTTAAAGAGATCATAAAAGGAGAAAAATGATGAAAGAGTTTTTAGCAGGTTTTCAAGTAGATACTGAGCACAAAGAACTTGCAGGTGTTTGTGCAGGTTTAGGAAATTATTTTAACATTCAAGCCAATATCGTTCGTTTGGTGACAGTCTTGTTGTTTCTCTCTTCGACGGAGATTGGGATTATAACAGTGACACTCTATGCTTATCTAGCAGGTTGGCTTGGGAATGAGCCCTTGGGATATGGAGCGAAGAAAGCAAGAAACCAAGCTGTTCTCTTACTTGTTGTTTGTTTGCTTTTGGTAACGCTTGGAGCAGATGGCCTGACAGCTATTTTTGAATCAGGTAAAGCCTTTGGTCAATGGTTGTCTGGCTTGTTTTAGAAAGAGGTTGAAATATGGAAAAGAAACATATCATTTTTGCACTGAAGATTTTTCTTGCAAGTGCTTTATTAGGAATATTTGCTGGTTTCCTTGATCTTAATCCTTTAGGCATCACTCAAGCTCAAGTAGTCGTTGCATTGAAATCATTCTTTCTTGGTTTAGGGATGCTTACGGTGATTCTAACTTTTTATTTCACTAGAAAAAGCCATCAGGCCTATCAGAGTTATCAAAGAGAAGAGGAGGACGAAGAAAACGAACAAGACTACCTTGCCACGTATCGCTTCTTAGATTATGCTTCAGTAGCTTGGAATGTTTGCCAAATTTGTATGCTATCCTGTCTACTTTTAGGTTTGGGAGGTTTAGGTCTATCAGCAACATCCTTACTTTTGCTGGTTGTAGGTATCTGGTCGGGTGTTTACTGTCTCAAAATCACCAGCAAGATTCGTAACTACAAACTTTCTATTACGGCGACTCCCAAGGAAGTTTTGGACTATCTCGATACTTATGATGAGGGAGAAAAACAGGCTGAGATGGAAGAAGCTTACTTGATCTTGTTCAAGGTTAATCAGCTCCTCATTCCTGGTATCTATGTTGTCTTAGTAGTTTTATCTGTGGTATTGGGACAAGTACAGTTGGTGGCTCTACTCGTGGCAGTTGTCATCCATATGTACATGAATGTGGCACAATTGCGCAAAACAAAACGTTATTTCAAATAGGAGAATATTATGAAAACACTTAAAAACATTGGCTGGTATAGCCTTACTTTCTTATCATTTATTATGATCTATAGTTTTATTCAGGGCGTAGGTTTAGTGGCTATGAAAATGGGTGCGCCTGAATATGTTGCTGTCCCAATTTATGTCTTATTGGCAGGAATTTTCACTTTCGTTACTTACAAGTGGTATAAGACAGGAACCGTTACGATTGAAAAAACAGCCCTTAACAAATACATCTGGTTGCCTGCCTTGGTATTGGTTCTTGTCATAGCAGCACAAAATTTCTTACCAAATGATCCATCAGTCAATCAACAGATGTTAGAACAAATGACTCATAATCAACCTCTTTTCTCTTTCTTTATGATAGTGGTCTTTGCGCCTCTTACAGAAGAATTGACCTTTAGAGGAATGTTAGCTCGCTATGTCTTTCCTCAACAGGATAACCTCAAGCAGACAGTTCTCTTTCTTCTTGTAAGCACCATCATTTTTGCACTTGTTCATTTCCCTGGGACTCCTCAACAGTTCCTGGTCTATGCTTCACTCGGCTTTAGCTTGGGACTGGCTTACATCAGCAAGGGTGGTCTGGCCTATAGTATAGCTCTACATGCCTTGAATAATTTAATCGGATTTTTAATGATTATCATGCTATAATAGACTCAGGAGGAAGTCATGAAACGAGTGATATTATTAGCAGTGATTCAGGCAGTTGTTCTCTTCCTTATTATTGGAGCGCTTGCCTATGCTTTTAAAGGGGATTTCTTTTATAATCATCTAGCAGTTATCTTTGCTCCTATCGCAGGGGTGATACGATTCGCGACGGCTTATGTGACAGAAATTGTCCTACCAAAGAAGACGGAAGAGATTGCTGAAAAGCGAAAAAAATAAAGAAAACCTAAATCCAGCGAAAGACTTTGCTGGATTTTTTCATTTATACGAGGATTCTCTCAACTTTTCTGCTGATTTTCATGAAGAGCCTGCGCTTTTATGGTAAAATAGTAACAGAATACAAGAGGAGAGAAGAAATGAAACGTAGTATGTATGCTGGTCGTGTTCGTGAGGAACACATCGGACAAGAAATTACCTTGAAAGGATGGGTTGCCCGTCGTCGTGACTTGGGTGGTTTGATCTTTATCGACCTTCGTGACCGTGAAGGGATCATGCAGTTGGTTATCAATCCTGAAAAAGTATCTGCAGAGGTGATGGCAACAGCTGAAAGCCTTCGTAGTGAATTTGTTATCGAGGTGACTGGACAAGTTGCAGCACGTGAGCAAGCCAATGATAAACTGGCGACTGGAGCGGTTGAACTGAATGTAACGGCTCTTACTGTGCTTAATACAGCTAAAACAACACCATTTGAAATTAAGGATGGCATTGAAGCAAACGATGATACGCGTCTACGTTACCGTTACCTTGACCTTCGTCGTCCAGAAATGTTGGAAAATCTTAAACTTCGTGCCAAAGTAACACATTCTATCCGTAACTACTTGGATGAGTTGGAATTTATCGATGTGGAAACACCATTCCTTTCTAAATCAACGCCAGAAGGGGCGCGTGATTATTTAGTGCCATCTCGTGTCAATAAAGGGCACTTCTATGCTCTTCCTCAAAGTCCACAGATTACTAAGCAGTTGTTGATGAATGCGGGATTTGACCGTTACTACCAAATCGTCAAATGTTTCCGTGACGAAGACTTGCGTGGTGACCGTCAGCCTGAATTTACTCAGGTCGACTTGGAAACTTCATTCCTTACTGAGCAAGAAATCCAAGACATCACAGAAGGCTTGATTGCGCGCGTGATGAAGGAAACAAAAGGCATCGAAGTGACATTACCATTCCCTCGTATGAAGTATGATGATGCCATGGATCTTTATGGATCTGACAAGCCTGACACTCGTTTTGAGATGTTGCTTCAAGACTTGACAGATCTTGTCAAGGGTGTAGATTTCAAAGTATTCTCAGAAGCACCTGCCGTTAAAGCCATCGTAGTCAAAGGTGCTGCGGATAACTACTCACGTAAAGACATCGACAAGATGACAGAAGTAGCCAAGCAGTATGGTGCTAAAGGTCTTGCTTGGGTCAAGGTTGTTGACGGTGAATTAAACGGTCCAGTTGCTAAATTCTTGACTGGCATTCAAGCAGACTTGACAAACGCGCTTGGTCTTGAAGATAAGGACTTGGTTCTCTTTGTGGCTGATACACTTGAAGTAGCCAATGCAACACTTCGGCGCCCTTCGTGGACGTATTGCTAAAGAACTAGGCTTGATTGATACTGACAAGTTTAACTTCCTTTGGGTTGTTGACTGGCCAATGTTTGAATGGTCTGAAGAAGAAGGTCGTTACATGAGTGCGCACCATCCATTTACTCTTCCACAGGCAGATACTGCCCATGAGCTTGAAGGTGATTTGGCTAAGGTTCGTGCCATTGCCTATGATATCGTTTTGAATGGTTATGAACTTGGTGGTGGTAGTCTTCGTATCAACCAAAAAGAACTTCAAGAACGCATGTTCAAAGCTCTTGGTTTCTCAGCTGAAGAAGCCAATGACCAGTTTGGATTCCTTTTGGAAGCCATGGATTATGGATTCCCACCACACGGTGGCTTGGCTATCGGACTTGACCGCTTTGTCATGCTCTTAGCAGGCGAAGATAACATCCGTGAAGTCATTGCCTTTCCTAAGAACAACAAAGCAACTGACCCAATGACCCAAGCACCATCAACAGTAGCTCTTAAACAACTAGAAGAACTCAATCTACAAGTAGAACAAGATGAAACAAACGAAACTAACTAAAAAAAGTGGTATCATTATCTGCGCCGCTTTTGCTTATCGAGTGAAGATTTTGCGTGTTTTGCAAAAGTATCTCCCGAGAAAAAAATACGATGAAAAAAATCTCAGCTTCTCTGGTATATGGTTTTCTATCAGCAGTAGCTGTCAATTTCTTCTTCCAACCAGGACATGTTTATTCAAGTGGAGCAACAGGTTTAGCTCAGATTATCTCAAGCCTTAGTAACTCACTGGTTTGATTTCCATTTCCCAATCTCTGTAGCTTTCTATTGTATCAATATACCACTCATGATTTTAGCTTGGCACCAGATTGGGACATAAGTTCACGATATTTTACCTTTATCACGGTATCCATGAGCTCGCTCTTTATCCAGTTTGTGCCAGTGGTGGTCTTGACAGAGGATCCCCATCATCAATGCCCTTTTTGGGGGTGTCGTCATGGGACTGGGAATCGGCTTTGCTTTACGCCATAACATTTCCAGTGGTGGAACGGATATTGTCAGTCTTACTATTCGTAAGAAGACAGGTCGTAACGTTGGAAGTATCTCTTTCCTAGTGAACGGGACAATCATGCTGATTGCTGGCTTGACCTTTGGTTGGAAATATGCCCTTTATTCTATGATTACCATCTTTGTCTCAAGCCGTGTGACAGATGCAGTTTTCACCAAACAAAAACGCATGCAGGCGACGATTGTAACCAGCAATCCTGATGCAGTTATTGAGAAAATTCACAATAAATTACATCGTGGTGCGACCATGATTCACGATGCTGAAGGAACTTATAACCATGAGCGTAAGGCAGTTTTAATTACGGTTATCACTCGTGCAGAATTCAATGACTTTAAGCTGATTATGAAGCAAGTTGATCCGACAGCCTTTGTATCTGTATCTGAAAATGTTCATATTCTAGGACGATTTGTCGAAGTTGAAAACTAGTTGTTCAGGTAAATAGGATACAAAAACCAACTCAAAATGAGAGTTGGTTTTTCTTATTTTTCAATGATTTCATGTGCGATCACCTGACGATAACAGATTTGACGATTTTCTTTAACATCATTGATGATTTGAAGAATGGTTTCAAATGAAGTTCGACCAAGTGAAAGACTGTTGATGTCAACATAGGCAGCTAGATTCAATCTTGGATTGACTGAATCAAAGCTAAGAACAGGAATGTTGAGATTGTGTTCGCTAAGGTAGTTGCAAACCCCTTCAGCCAAAAGGCTGTCGGTCGTGATAATGGCATCAGTCTGAGGATCGTGTTTGAACAATTGTTTGCTGAAATTATAACCCTTTTTCTTCAAGAAATTCATCAGCAAAAAAGGTACGATGGCTATCAAGAGATAGTTTGTGGTCTTGAAGAGCTTGTTCGTATCCAGTCAAACGGTCCTGGGTAACATAAAGTTTCTTTGTACCTCCGATAAAAGCAATTCGACGGCATCCTTTTTTGATAAAGTATTCTGTAGCATCATAGCCAGCTTGTACATTATCATTATCCACGAGTGGGAATAAATGGGGAAAAGTGATTTTTCCAAGGATGAGGAAAGGGAATTGCTCATCGACAACTAGTTGCACCAAGGGATCATTTTTCTTGAGCATACAAGAAGATAAGCCCATCCACACGTTTTCCGTAGACCATTTGTGAAATGGCGTTTAAACGCTCTTTTTCATCTTTACCCAGTCGCAATCTGAATGGCATAGTGGTTTTCTGAGGCGACTTGTGCAATCCCTCTAAGAACAGAAGGGAAGAAAGGGTTTTGATAGAAAAGCATCTGAGTCGTCTGGAAGAACCAAACCAATGACTTGCGTATAACTGCTAACAAGACTTCGAGCATTTGAGATTGGGATGATAGTTGAGTTCTTTCATTGCCTTTTCGAACTCGTTTTTTGTTTCGTCACTAATGGTTGATTTGTTTTTGAATAACACGGGTTACGGTTGAAGGAGAAACCCCTGCAGCCTTTGGCCACGTCTTTAATCGTAACAGGCATAATAATCTCCTACTTTTTGGTAGTCTGGATCACGATAATGAGTCTTATAAAAGATAGTGACCAGGTATAGAACAAATAAAATATTTTGAACAGTAATCAAAGTCGCCATATTTTGGCCCAAGAGACCGAGAATCATGGTCAGTAAAGTTGGTAATCCTAAACAGTTCAAAATAAAATGATAGCACTCTTTATAGGTCTTAAATGAGAAAAGACGAGATTTTTTCGTGAAGTAGAGCAGAAGGCTAGCACCTAAAGCTACAATGAAAAAATTAAGTCCAAAGAGGAAACTAGAACCTAGCACAAGAAAGAGGCTAATATAGACACGATTCTGTTGGTACCAGTCTTTTAGAAATGGCCTGCGTCAAGCTTTCCTTGTTTTGGAAACTTTCAGTCGTGATTGCGTGATAGCGAATGCTGGTTAGTTCTTTTCCTTGCTTACTGATGACGAGTTGCTCGGGTTCAAAGCTAAGAAGTAATTCCTCAGGGAAACTTGAACTAGAAGTATCTCCAATTTGAACAGAAGCTTGATGAGGAGTCGAACCAGTATAGCTTAGTTTACCATCTACAATCTGAGCATTCGTAGCTAGATCCTGAACGACTTCGTCCGTTAACGGAGCGTAGACATCATCGATGAAAGTTTCTAAAGGGTAAGTCTCTTGAGAACTGTTCTGGATGGCAATAGGGACCATAGACAAGCTAATCAAGAAAATACTGGTAAAAATCAGTTGAAACCAGTTTAGACCAAAACGATGAGAGAGGGGCTTACGAAATCCCCAAATACTATTAAAATAAGAAAATGGATATGGTAACATAAATCTCTTTCTATAGGCATTTTTCTATACGAGTATTATATAGAGAAATGTTTTTTATTTCAAGCGGGGATAGTAGAATCCTTGGTAAAAGTGAATGTTTGTTATGATTCGTCCACTAACTAACAAGGTAATCTCAGCAAGCTCTTGTTTCTCACCAGACAATCGATGTACAAGTTCAAAAATGAAAAAGGGTGGCGGGGGTATATTACCCCTTGTCGCCACCGCTTGTAAGTCCTGAAACGAAGTTCTTTTTGCAAGAAGAAGAAAAAGTGTACAGATTGGAAGAGCGATGAGGATAGCACCTGCTGAGAAGTAGGCGATCTTCAAGTTCTTCGCATTGCTGACGAAGGTTTGTAGACCAACGGCAACTGTAAAGTATTCTTTTTCACGAAGCAAGAAACTAGAGAGGATATAGTCTCCGAAAGGTCCCATGAAGGCCCAGAGTGCTTGTACAGCAACCATTGGGCGAACAAGAGGGAGAACGATTTGCCAGAAGCGGCGGAAGTGTCCTGCACCATCTAGTTTTGCAGACTCATCAAGAGACATTGGCACGGTGTCAAAGTAACCTTTCATCAACCAAGCATTCATAGGGATACCTCCACCGACGTAGAGGAAGATGAGGAACCAGCTATGGTTAAGGGCATTCAACATGAGGGCCATAACAAAGAAGGCAGTCAAAGCGGCCATTGTTGGCACCATTTGGATAATCAAGAAGAAGACCAAACTTTGTTTACGAGCCAAGAAGTTGTAACGGCTATAGGCATAACCAGCAAGTACGATAATACTTGTCTGAACAACCATAGTGATCAAAGCGATGATCAAAGTGTTGAGGTACCATGTGCCGTACAAGGTTTCTGTAAAGAGCCCTTTGAAGTTATCAAGACTGAAATTAACATTGCTGTCGAGCTTGAAGGCCACAACGTTACCGGCCTTAAAGGCTGACATAATCGTGATTAAAAGAGGATAGATAATAACGATTGAAAGTCCAATTAAGTAAAGATAAGTAAGGGTTTGAGTCAGTCTACGTTTGATTTTGATTGAGTTATTCATCTTAGACGTCCTCCATATCAAATGCGTGTAGTTTCTTGAATGCAATCATAGAAATAGAGATGACAATGATTGAAATAATCAAGGTAACGGCAGCTGCCATAGAGTATTGAGGAGCTGTACCAGTTGTCAAACGGTAGATCCATGAGATCAAGATATCGGTTGAACCAGCTCCACCACCGACACTACCAGGACCACCACCATTGAAGAGGTACATGATAGAGAAGTTGTTGAAGTTGAAGGTGTATTGGCTAATCAAAGTAGGTGCCGCAACAGCCAAAATCATTGGGAAAGTAATGTTGCGGAATTTTTGCCAAGCGTTTGCACCATCGATATAAGCTGCTTCGTACAAGTCGTTTGGAATAGACTGTAGGATACCGAGAGTCAAGACATAGATATAAGGGAATCCAAGCCAACCTTGCATCATAATCAAGGCAATTTTAGTCCAAGTAGGGTCTGTTTTCCAAGGAATGAGTGCCCCGTCGAGGAATGGAAGAACCTTAGCAAAGAGAGGGATAACTTGAGTATTGATAGCACCAACACTATCGTTGAACATGTTTGAGAATGTCAAGATAGTGATGAAGGCTGGAACCGCCCAAGGTAGAAGGAAGATAACACCAAAGATACGTTTCCCCTTGATGAATGGTTGGTTAGCAATAATAGCTGTAAAGATACCGAGTACGATTTGCAAAGTAGATGCAGATAAAGCCCAGATAATAGTCCAAGAAAGGACAGAACCGAAGGCTGAACGGAAGGTACTCAAGCTCCAGATATTTGTGAAGTTAGTCAATCCAACCCAATCCAAGAGTTTGTTTGGTGGTAAATGTTGGAAATCATAGTTGGTAAAGGCAATCATCAAGGTTACAATAACCGGGAAGATGATCGCAAATGTCATGGCAACATAAGATGGGAATGATGAGTAAGTAAGGGAATCCATTTTTCATAGATACCTTTAATCATATCCTTAAGTGTCAATGGGACAGGGAATGCCATTATTGATACGTTTTGCAATCGTATGAGCGTCTTTAATATTGAGAAATATAGAAAGGCTAGATAAACAATTACAAAAGATAGAGTGGAAATGCACCACGAATCAACATGAAAGAGAGTTGTCACGACCAGGTTTTTCACCGAGCGTGATCAAGTTGCTCAATTCTGGTGCTGCAAGTACTATAAAATAGAGGACAAAAGCTACTGTTACAGCAAGGAAGATAAAACCTTTAGCTTTTTGTTTGTTGTAGATTTGTCCCAACCCAGGAATCAATGAAAGCAAGGCTGCTTTTTTTGGTTGTTGTTCCATGAGTGCTCCTTTTCATAAGATACGAGCTCAGGGCTCGATGATAATCAGCAAGGCTGCTCGAAAACATTGTCAAAAGTATCTAAAAAAATCAAGGGGATCTTTAAATAATCCCCTTGAAGCAATCAATTAGTTACCAAATTTTTGTTGGATTGTTTCTTTGATCAATGTTACAGCATCATTAGCAGCTGTTTTAGCATCTTTCTTACCGCTTACAGCGTCAAAGAGCATTGTTTTAGCTGGGTCCCAAACTGTTGACATTTGAGAGATGTTTGGCATTGGTTGAGCGTTCTTGAACTGTTTGATAACAGCTGTAGTCAACTCATCGTTTTTACCTTCAGCGTAAGCACGAGCTTCAGTGTTAGCTGGGATTTCGTTAGTTGCATCGTAGAATGCTTTTTGTTGGTCAGTTGAAACAAGGAAGTCTACAAATTTTTGAGCGCCTTCAAGGTTCTTAGTGCTTGATGGGATGATCCAAGCTTTACCACCACCGAAAGGCTGCGTAGTTTTTTCCGTTTGGAAGAGTTGGGATAGTTGCAACACCGTAGTTTACTTTAGCATCTTTGAATGCTTGAGCTTTCCAAGGACCGTCGATGATTGCAGCTGTTTTACCTTCTTGGAATTGAGTTTGGATCAAGTTTCCAGCACCTTCAGTATCTTGCATACCTTTAGGCCATTTGTCGTACCAAGTCTTAGCGTATTCGATACCTGCGATAGCACCATCGTTAGCAAGACCGATATCTTTAGGATTTTTACCGTTGTCACCAAATACGTAAGCACCGTTACCAGCAAGAAGTCCGTATGCGTAGTAGAAGTTAGTCCAGTCAGCTAGGAAAGCAGTTGTTTTTCCTTCTTCACCAGCAAAAGCGTATTTGCTATCTTTAGCAAGGTTTTCTAGATCTGCAAATGTTTTTGGAGCTTCTTTAACCAAATCTTTGTTATAGTACATAACAAGTGATTCGATAACGGCTGGAGCACCGTAAACTTTTCCACCAACAGTTACAAGAGATTTAGTAGTATCGTCTGTTTTAGCACCGTCGCTCAAAGTTACTTCTGAAAGTTGTCCGTCAGTACCAAGGCTACCTACACGGTCGTATGGTGCCATCATAACATCAGCAGCTTTACCAGATTGGTTATCTAGTGAAAGGTTATCAAGTCCCACCCAATTTGGTCACCCTGTTTTGATGTTAACTTTTACACCAGCTTCTTTTTCGTAAGCTTTTGCAGCTGATTCAGCAAAGGCTTTGTATTGTTCTTCAACGTAGAAAGTGATTTCTTTCGCTTCAGATGAGCTAGTATCAGCAGCTTTATCAGCAGTTTTGCTTCCGCAAGCTACCAAAAGCAAGCTAGCAAGAGTAGCAGTACCAAGTACAGCAGCGCTCTTCATGAATTTAGATGACATAGTGTATTCCTCCTAAAGAATAACAAATTTTAATTTCGAGGAAACGCAAACGTTTTCCCTTATGGACCATATTATAGCACAAACGGAAAACGGTTTGCAAGCGTTTTTTGAAAAAATTTTAAAAAACTTAAAAATTTAGAGAAACCGAAAAGTGTCGATATAATGGGAAGAAAAAAAGTAAATAATTAAGAAAAATTGTTCGGAAATGGACAAATGGAAACGATTGCGCAATTTTTTTGAAAAAAATTATCAAGTTAAGAAAATAGGATATAGTAAATTTTATTTTTAATAATATAAATAAATCAAAAAGTTTTTCTAAAAACACTTGCATTTCTCTTTTGAAATGGGTTATACTTTTAGTTAGCGCAAACGTTTTGCGCAAAAATTGAAAGTAATTAACAATATAAACACTTGAGGTGCTAATATGAAAAAACGTCAAAGCGGTGTGTTGATGCACATCTCATCACTTCCAGGAGCATACGGAATCGGATCATTTGGTCAAAGCGCCTATGATTTCGTTGACTTCTTGGTTCGCACGAAGCAACGCTACTGGCAAATCCTTCCTTTAGGGACAACAAGCTACGGAGACTCTCCTTACCAATCATTCTCAGCTTTTGCTGGAAATACACATTTTATCGACCTTGATATTTTGGTAGAGCAAGGTTTGTTGGAAGCAAGCGATCTCGAAGGTGTTGACTTCGGTAGCAATCCAACAGAAGTTGATTACGCTAAGATTTATTACGCACGTCGTCCGCTTTTAGAGAAAGCTGTCAAACGTTTCCTTGAAGTTGGAGATGTCAAAGACTTCGAAAAATTTGCGCAAGAAAATCGATCATGGCTTGAACTCTTTGCAGAGTATATGGCGATCAAAGAACATTTTGACAACCTTGCTTGGACAGAATGGCCAGATGCAGATGCTCGTGCTCGTAAAGCTTCAACTCTTGAAAGCTACCGTGAGAAATTAGCTGACAAGCTTGTTTACCACCGCGTAACCCAATACCTTTTCTTCCAACAATGGTTGAAATTGAAAGCATATGCTAATGACAACCACATCGAAATTGTCGGTGATATGCCTATCTATGTAGCGGAAGATTCAAGCGATATGTGGGCAAATCCACATCTCTTCAAGACAGATGTCAACGGTAAGGCGACTTGCATCGCAGGATGCCCACCAGATGAATTTTCTGCAACTGGTCAGCTTTGGGGTAACCCAATCTATGACTGGGAAGCAATGGACAAAGATGGCTACAAATGGTGGATTGAACGCTTGCGTGAAAGCTTCAAAATCTACGATATCGTTCGTATCGACCACTTCCGTGGATTTGAATCTTACTGGGAAATCCCTGCTGGTTCTGAAACAGCAGCACCTGGTAAATGGGTGAAAGGACCTGACTACAAACTCTTTGCAGCGGTTAAAGAGAACTTGGTGACTTGAACATCATCGCAGAAGATCTTGGTTTCATGACTGACGAAGTTATTGAACTACGTGAGCGCACTGGCTTCCCAGGAATGAAAGTCCTTCAATTTGCCTTCAA
>BNJU01003838.1_pt1 | contig 56990 bp, 69 predicted proteins | sample 8539281 | NCBI WGS metagenome assembly BNJU01 (sample SAMD00202456, study PRJDB9452) | human saliva metagenome | isolation source: human saliva | place: Japan
TTTCCATAAAAGTGATTAATTTTCCCAAAATAACCTTCAGGTAATTGTTCCTTAATGAGCGTATGCCAGGATGAGTGTTCCATCGTCTGCTCCTTCATTTTTCACTGCCTCTATTATAGCAAAAAGTGGCTATTGAAACCACTTTTTACAGTTTATCTAATATTTCTAGAAGCGCTTGGTAAGAATCGACTACATAAGTTGGTTGAGCTTGTGTCTTATTTTCCAGATGATGAGGATTGTACCAGATGGTGTCGATGCTAGCATTATTCCCACCCTGAATATCAGCGGTTAGGGAATCTCAATCATAAGAGCATGATGTTTATCAAAGTTAGGGATTCGATTTCCAATTTTCTCATAAAATGCTGCATCTGGTTTTTGGGTATGGAGTTGCTCTGAAATAAATATTTCCTTGAAAAATGGTGCGATTCCAGATTGCTCCAAACGACCTGTCTGAATATAGGTAATCCCATTTGTCGCAGCATAGAGTTCATAGCCACGTTCAGTAAGAGTATCTAAAAGTTCAATAGCTCCTGAAAAAATTTGTCCTTGTTGAGCTAGAAAAAATTGATATCGCTCTGCCAAATAGGAACCATCTTTGTTTATTCCAAAGTGATCAAATAAACGAGAAAAACGTGTGTTGACTAGTTCTTGTTTTGTAATCTTTTTCTCTTCCAAATCTTTCCAGAGAGATTTGTTCATAGGAACGTAATAATCTTTATAAGCCTGAATGTCTGCAACTCCTTCTTCTTTTAGGAGGTGCGATAAGGCTACATCCTCAGCAGCATCAAAATCAAGTAAGGTATGATCAAGGTCAAAAAGTAGAAATATATAGGACATCGATTTGCTAACCTCTATAATTCCTTCAAATGTATTTAATGCCTATGAGTATACCATAAAATATTAAATTATCCAATAAGGATATTAGAAATACCTCTATTTATTTCCTGCAATATCAATCATAAAAATTTGCTAATATTTGTACTTTATAGTCTAATAATAATTAAAAATATTAAGAAGTATAAAATTATTAACAAATATGGAACAAGATGATTGAAAAATAGCTTTTCTTTAAGGTATAATTTATTAATGGATATTTCTTTTAATTCATAGCTTAGAAGGAGGGCTTGTTTCGATTATTAGTTTAAAAAAATATCCAGTACCAATGATGAAATAATCCAGTTTATTGTTTGGAAGAATGCTCATCATAGGATACTAAAAACAATAAAAATTTTATAAATTATTTATTAGATTATATCTAATAAATTCTAAAGATTAGGAGGAATATTATGCGTAATGTGCAGAAAAAGCACAAAGTCTTTGGTGCAGGATTAAGCATTTTAGGGCAACTACAATTCTATGTAGCAATTTTTATCCCCATTAAACACAGTTTATGCTGAATTCGCGCTAGTGAATTAATGCCACCAGAAGGGGTACCTAATAACTTTAATATTGTTTGGAGAGATGAGTTTAACGGAAACAAGGTTGATCAAACAAAATGGGCCTTTGCCTATTCTTCTTTTGATACTCCCGCAGAAACTCAAATGCATTTTACTGATAAACCGGAAAATGTTTCAGTTTCTGATGGAGTTTTGCATTTAACAGCGCGCTACTCACCGAAACGGGAACGTTGGAACTCAGCTACTAAACGAATGGAAACAGTTCCGCGTACAAATACTAGAAAAGACAAGAACGGAAATATCATTACTTATCCCGCACCATTTACATCCGGTGCACTTAATACATTCACCGACAAAGGTGTTGTCAAAGCTTCGTTTAAGGGTGATTTCTATGCTGAAGCTCGTATCAAGTTACCAATGAGTGAATCATCATGGTCCTCTTTCTGGTTAACTGGTACTAATGGCAAGCAATGGCCACAAAATGGTGAAATTGATGTTTTTGAATCAAAAGGATATGATCCAAGCTTTCTACAAGCCAATACTCATACACCTAGATCAGAAAAGGATCTTACCCATAGCAAACAAACACAACGTCAGATTTCTAATAATGGAGACACGCAGACCGACTTTCACACATACGGAGTCTTAAAGACTAAGGATAGCATTACCTTCTACTATGATGGAAAGCCTAATAAAACTGTTCCATTAAAAGACATCAAAGACCCAAATCCATTTCTTGATCCAGACAATGCTATGGCTTTACGTTTAAGCCATATGGTTGGAGGTTCATTCCTAAAAGATGATCAGGGGCATGATTACACTGATGCAACTAAACATATTGATAGTTACCGTGATGGTTCTCGCTCAGATATGCTAGTTGACTATGTTCGTGTCTGGCAAGAAGGCCCAGAAGTAACAACTACAACTACAACTACTACAACAGAAGAGCCTACTACGACTACTTCTACAACTACTACAACAGAAGAGCCTACTACGACTACTTCTACAACTACTACAACAGAAGAGCCTACAACTACTTCTACAACAACAACGACTAAAGAGTCAACTACGACTACTTCTACAACTACTACAACAGAAGAGCCTACTACGACTACTTCTACAACTACTACAACAGAAGAGCCAACTACGACTACTTCTACAACAACTACAACAACAACAGAAGAGCCAACAACTACTTCTACAACTACAACGACTGAAGAGCCAACAAGTACTTCTACAACTACAACAGAAGAGCCAACAACTACTTCTACAACTACAACAGAAGAGCCAACAACTACTTCTACAACTACAACAGAAGAGCCAACAACTACTTCTACAACAACTACTTCTACAACTACAACAACAACTGAAGAGCCAACGACTACTTCTACAACTACAACAACAGAAGAGCCAACTACGACTACTTCTACAACTACAACAACTGAAGAGCCAACTACGACTACTTCTACAACTACAACAACAACTGAAGAGCCAACGACTACTTCTACAACTACAACAACAGAAGAGCCAACGACTACTTCTACAACTACAACTGAAGAGCCAACGACTACTTCTACAACAACTACAACAGAAGAGCCAACGACTACTTCTACAACTACAACAACAGAAGAGCCAACGACTACTTCTACAACTACAACGACTGAAGAGCCAACGACTACTTCTACAACTACAACAACAGAAGAGCCAATGACTACTTCAACAACAACAGAAGAGCCAATGACTACTTCAACAACAACAGAAGAGCCTACTACGACTACAACAGAAGTTCCTGTAACTACTGATGAAGCTCCTGTAACTACTCAGGAAGCTCCTGCAACTACTCAGGAAGCTCCTGCAACTACTCAGGAAGCTCCTGCAACTACTCAGGAAGCTCCTGTAACTACTGATGAGGCTCCTGTAACTACTGATGAGGCTCCTGTAACTACTGATGAGGCTCCTGCAACTACTCAGGAAGCTCCTGTAACTACTCAGGAAGTTCCTGTAACTACTGATGAAGCTCCGGTAACTAGTGATAAAGTTTCTGTAGCTGGTGAAAATTACAGCCTTTCTGAACACAATAATAAGAAAGATACACTGCCATCTACTGGTGAACATACTGGTACATTAACTAAAGTTATTGGTGTTCTACTTCTTGTTAGTACTATTTTAGTAGTAGTCTATATTCGTAAAAATAGAAAAGATTAACTCTTATTACTGACCCCAAAAAGTTAGACAAATAATTTACACAAAGGATTTAGTTCTGTATTGCACAGGACTGAGTCCTTTTTAGTTAATTGATGATATTAAAGCAATCAAACACATATAAATCGCTAAGCATATCAACATGTGATATAATTGTCGTGAAAGTTGCTTTTTTTATTAACAGAATAGAAGGAGGTGAAAAAGTTTCTTATCTAAAAATATTTTTTTAGTTGTCTGTCTACTAGATTTATCATTCTGTATTTTTTTCAACAGTTAGTTTTATTCTATCTTCAATAGAAAGGAGAAACATGAATAAGAAAAATAAGAATAGTTGCATTTTTTTGGTATGCTTACTAACTTCTTTACTTTCATTAGGTTATAGTAGTATCTTTGCTGAAACTCCTGAGGTTTCAGTAACTGGAAAATTTGTAGATGCTATTACAGATGTCAAAGTTGTAAATAATGAAGGTGGAGATTTAACTTGGGATTTAGCGCAATGGGCTACATTCCGTATCAATGCAAATTTTGATTTAACTGGAAAAGATGTCAAAGCAGGGGATACAACTGTTATGACTGTACCAGACGCTTTGGTGATTAATACACAATCATTCAAAATTCGTGATATCAATACAAATGAGATTATCGCTTACGCTAAAGTAAGTGCGGATAACAAGTCAATTTCTTTAACTTATACGGATTATGTTGAAAAACATAACGATACAAAAGGCTCTTTCTTCTTCTATGCTCGTGTCGATTTCAAAAAACACCCTCAACAAGGAGAAATCCCAGTAGAAATCACTATTAACAAAGAAACAAAAATTGCGGGTAAAGTTTCATTTACTGGTATAGGTAATGGTAATCCTTATCTTTTATCAAAAACTAGCTGGGTTAACGAGAATGACAAAAGAGAAGTACAATACACGATTTCAGTCAATCGTACAAAACAAAACATCAAAGGTGTGACGATTGAGGATCACTTACAATTTACCAATGCTTCATACGAAAAAGATAGCATTAAAATTATTAAGGGTAAATTCTCTTATGAAACCGGTGAATGGGTATTCTCAAATCGCGTTGACGTAACTGACCAACATAAGATTACAATTAGCGAAGATGGTCAGTCCTTCGTTGTTGAATTGGGTGATATTACAGAAGAAGACCAATATCGTATTTCTTATAACGTTCGTCTAAATTATGACCCTGTAGATGGAGAAGTTTTGAAAAATGAAGCAACGCTTAAAGGTCTAGGTATTGAAAACAAGAATGCAATTAACGCTGCTGCAGTTCAAATTGCTGGTGGTGCTGGTCTTGGTTATGTTTACTCAATCAATATCCATAAAGTAGATGAGGCGAATCAACCACTTAAGGGTGCTAAGTTTAAAGTAGTTCGTCAAGCTAATAACCAAATTATTGGTGAGTTTGTATCAGATGATAATGGTAATATTGCTGTTAACAAACTGTTAAAAGACAAATATATCATCACTGAAGTTGAAGCACCATCAGGTTATGTCATCAAAGTTGCAGATACAGAAGTTAACGTTGACGATTTTGGAGCTGAGCGTTCAGCGACTAAAACAATCGTAAATCCAAAAGAAGAAACAACTACTACGACAACCGAAGAGTCTACAACTACTTCAACTCACAACAACAACTGAGGAGCCTACAACTACTTCAACAACTACGACTGAAGAGCCTACAACTACTTCAACTACAACTACAACTGAAGAGTCTACAACTACTTCAACTACAACAACTGAAGAGCCTACAACTACTTCAACTACAACAACTGAAGAGCGTACAACTACTTCAACTACAACAACTACGACTGAAGAGCCTACAACTACTTCAACTACAATAACTACAACTGAAGAGTCTACAACTACTTCAACTACAACAACTGAAGAGCCTAAGACTACTTCAACAACCACAACGACTGAAGAACCTAAGACTACTTCAACAACAACAACGACTGAAGAGCCTAAGACTACTTCAACTACAACTGAAGAACCTAAGACTACTTCAACTACAACGACTGAAGAACCTAAGACTTCTTCAACCACAACGACTGAAGAGCCTACAACTACTTCAACTACAACTGAAGAACCTAAGACTACTTCAACTACAACGACTGAAGAACCTAAGACTACTTCAACCACAACGACTGAAGAACCTACAACTACTTCAACTACAACGACTGAAGAACCTAAGACTACTTCAACTACAACAACTGAAGAGCTTACAACTACTTCAACTACAACTACAACTGAAGAACCTAAGACTACTTCAACAACAACTACAACTGAAGAACCTAAGACTACTTCAACCACAACGACTGAAGAGCCTACAACTATTTCAACTACTACAACTGAGGAAGAACCTAAATCCACAGTAACTACAACAAACGAAAAACCTAGACTTCCTAAAACTGGTGAAGGTAAAGGAACATTAGTTACTATCATTGGATTTGTAACTCTCATTTCATCAATCGGTGCCATTGCATTCTTACGTAAAAATGAAAAAGAATAAGATTAAAGATTGATTAACTATATAAAGGACTATTTTCAAAAATAGTCCTTTTTCATTTCCTCGACGAATGAATCATTGCTACAAACATTGTGCAAAAGTAAATGTATAAAATTTTTCAGCGAATTTAATATAATTTTATAATTAAAACAGTTAAATACTTGAAGTTTTATTTATTTGTGATATAATTCACCATATAGGATATTTTTGATAGTTGACTAGTAGGAGGTGCATTTTTAGTAGTGTTGTCTTGAAAAAGTAACCTATATAATTATGCATATATTTGTAGGTTTTGGTTTTCAATATACAAATAAGTGTAAAAATTTGGAGACAAATAGGAGAAGGAAATGAAAAATAATCTAAGTAGACTTGCAAAAGTCTTCTTTCTTGTATTTTTACCCTTATTGTTCATAGTATTTTCGCAGTCTGATGTAGTAAAAGCTGGAGATGTCAGTAATAATATTAGCTCACTGACTGTTTCATCAAATGAAATCACAGATGGTGGACAAACAACTGTTAAGTTTACATTTGACGAGCACGCACAAAAAATCCAACCAGGTGATACATTAAAAGTTAATTGGACTAGTTCTGGTACAGTCTATGGGGTAGGGTTTTTAAAAAGACTATTCCTCTAAACATCGACGGAACTTACGTTGGAGACATGGTCATTACTGATGGCTCTGCTACTGTTACTTTTAACGAAGCTATCAAAAACCTTCAAAACATCCGTGGTTGGGGTGAATTTGAGATTGAAGTTCATAATAATACAGCAACTGATAAAGAACATGTTGGTAAATTTACTATCATCAGTGGAGATAAGACAGTAGATCTAAGCGTTAAGAAAGAGGCGACTGGCGAAAACCACGCTCCATTCTACTTAAAAGCTGGGGACATGCATGCTGACGACCCTGAACACATTCTTTGGACATTGACAATCAACGCAATGAACTTAGAAGTGGACGGCGACGTTCGTGTGGAAGATGAAATCCAAGGTGGTCATTCACTTGTAAAAGATAGCTTCAGTATTACTACAACAGGTAATAAACCTGGATATTACGGTGGTACAACTGCTATCGACGATTTCTTAGCGGCCTTTCCTGGATCAACATTCACAATTGATGCTTCTGGAAAAATCACTGTTACAATTCCAAAAGACTTGATCAACAAGACTGGCGTTCTAATTTTCTATCGTACAAAATTAGAAAATGAAAAGCAAAAAGACTTCAAGAACAACACAAAAGTTTGGTACCAAGTCAAAGGTGAAACTGCGGTTGTGGCCAAAGAAGTAAACGCATCTGTGGCAAACATCAATGCAAACGGTGGTGTGGATGGCGATCAAACTTCAACTACTACAACCACAACTACAACCACAACCACAACTACAACTGAAGAGCCTACAACTACTTCAACTACAACTACAACTGAAGAGCCTACAACTACTTCAACAACTACCACAACTACTGAAGAGCCTACTACAACAACGACTACTTCAACTACAACTGAAGAGCCTACTACAACAACGACTACTTCAACTACAACTACAACTGAAGAGCCTACTACAACAACGACTACTTCAACTACAACTACAACTGAAGAGCCTACTACAACAACGACTACTTCTACAACAACAACAGAAGAGCCTACAACTACTTCAACAACTACGACTGAAGCACCGACTACTACAACAGTAACAACTACTGAAGAACCTACGACTACTTCAACCACAACTACTGAAGAGCCTACAACTACTTCAACTACAACGACTGAAGAGCCTACAACTACTTCAACTACAACGACTGAAGAACCTAAGACTACTTCTACAACAACTGAAGAGCCTAAGACTACTTCTACAACAACTACAACTGAAGAGTCTACAACTACTTCAACTACTACGACTGAAGAACCTAAGACTACAACAGTAACAACAACTGAAGAGCCTAAGACTACTTCAACTACAACAACTACAACTGAAGAGCCTACAACTACTTCAACTACTACGACCGAAGAACCCTAAGACTACTTCAACTACTACAACTGAAGAACCTAAGACTACAACAGTAACAACTACTGAAGAGCCCTAAGACTACTTCAACTACAACAACTACGACTGAAGAGTCTACAACTACTTCAACTACTACAACTGAAGAGCCTACAACTATTTCAACTACTACAACTGAGGAAGAACCTAAATCACAGTAACTACAACAAACGAAAAACCTGGACTTCCTAATACTGGAGAAGGTAAAGGAACATTAGTTACTATCATTGGATTTGTAACTTTAATCTCATCCATTATTTTGGTAGCATTTCTACATAAATCAAAAAAAGATTAATATAAAATAAGATTTTTAAAAAGGATTTACTTTTAAAGAGTAAATCCTTTTGTTTCATGATCATTAAAGATAAATAAAAATCGATAACCATTTTATAGTCATCGATTTTTAAAAATATTTTAGTCCTTTTTCACCAAGTTTACTATTGATAGTCATCATGATACTTGCAATCTTTTTCACCCCAATATGGATCAGAAGCGTAAAGAGCGTTCATTCCAGATGATTTATTACCAAGATGAGTTCTACCTTCATCAATATAATTCTCTCGGATCCATTTAGCGGCACCCAAGATACCCTTATCAACATTGTCAAAACTCTTAGCTGAATCGTACGGTGTAGTATCATAGGCCGCAATACCGAAGAAATTATTCTTATCTTTAGCAATCTGACTACGTCCCCAAGCACTTTCTAAGGCGCTGTGAGCCATTAGATAAAGGGCATTGACCTGATAGCGTTTTTCCGCTTCTTTAAAAACAGCTCCTTTACCAGCGAGACGACTTCCGTTAATATTCATTAAAGAATATACTTTATCAAGTTCAGCTGCAGTATAATTGGTTGGCTTTCTTAAGTCTCGATAGAGGAATGGATTCTCAACTTTAAAGGTATCAAAGTTAACACCATCCGCTGAATAGTATTTTTTACCAATTTCCATAGATGAACTATGAGGTGCGACTCGAATACTTGTATATGGTGATAACTCGTGGTAAATATAACGACCATCACTCGTATAATGAGGGATAAACTCGTCACTTGCATTCACAGCTACAAGGTCACTCTTATTCATAAAGCCTGAAAGTCCAGAAATTTGGACTGGTAATCTATCACCTTGAGATCCTGAAGCAGAAACAGCAACGATAGAACCTTGCGAAATATAGCTAAGTCTAGTACCAGAGGCACTATAAACATAGGCTGTTATTGGTTTTACTTTATAGTAAGTTAATGCAGACGGATTAGAAATCCATTTTCCATTATCCTCGAAACTATAATCCTTACCATTGATTTTGAGTGTTCCAGTGGCATATATTCCATCTTCTTTCAGATAATACCAAGCATTGTAAGAATTATCAAAAATCCACTCTTTTTTGGCCATGTAGCCTCCTGATTTAAGATAGTAGGAGCCTTGCCATTGATTTTCAGCATAAGTCCCATCTGATTTTAAGTAGAACCAGCTATTGTACTTTTTGTCAAAAATCCATTCACTTTGTGCCATATCACCACTATCTTTTAAATAGTATTTCTTTTTCCAGGTGCTACTTTCCATTACACCATCTGCATCAAAGTGATACCAACTGTCTTTGATTTTTTCCCATTTATTACGAATTATTTTACCAGAAGCATCAGCATAATACCATTTATCTGAAATCTTAACCCATGAAGATTCGGCTAATGCCCCGTTCTTTTTGAAAAGATAATCTTTATATATCGTATCACTGAGCATGGTGCCATCTTGGTTGAAGTAATACCAAACGTTCTTTATTTTTTCCCATCTATTGCGAATGATTTTCCCTTCTTGATTGCCATAATACCATTTGTCACCAATTTTAGTCCAAGTGTTAATTGCTAAAGCTCCGCTACTATTGAACAAATAGTCTTCGTAAATGGCATTGCTAAGCATGATACCGTCTTGATCAAAACGATACCAATCTCCAGAAATACTAGCCCATTTATTTCGAGTTACTTTTCCTTCTTCAGTCGCATAATACCATTTATTTTCAAGTTTTACCCATGATGATTCCGCTAGGGCTCCACTTTTATTGAAAAGATAGTCGTTATAGATAGTATTGCTAAGCATGATACGATCCTGGTTGAAATAATACCAAACTCCAGCTATCTTCTTCCAAGTTTTTACAGCCTTTTTATTTTCATAATAACGCCATTGACCATTCTCTTTTTGCCAACCTTCTTTGTTGACCTCTTCAGTAATTTCTTCAGTTGAAGAGTTATCCTTGGTAAGGGCTTTTTCTTGTTTCTGTGTAGATTGAGAAGATTCTTTTTCAGGATTCTGTTGATTTGAGTTTTTGATTCTGCTTATCTTTATGCTCTTGACCTTGAGCTTGCTTTTTCTCTTTAGCTTCCTTACTCGTTCCATTTGCTACAGTTTTTTCTGAACTTTGTACTTTGTTTGTAGTTTGGTTTTCCTCTGCTAATACAGTTGTTTTAGAAATCCCTACCATGGAAAGAACAACTGTACTTGCTAGTAATATCTTTTTCATTTTTTTATCCTTTCAATTTTATAAATTCATATTCTTTATTTCTTGCTTATCTCTATTGCAGACGAGAATTATCCATTTTATTATACAATATAATTTCAAATATAAAAGTAACATCTTTAAGAAGAAAGAAAGTTGTAATATTGTTAAAACAATTTAGAAATAAAAGTCAACAAAAAGTAGTCGAACAATATCTGATCGACTACTTTTTTTATTCTAAAATTAACCTTCTATTACTTTGCTACGTTTATTAGTTAGAAGCGGATTTTATAAATATAGATAGAATAGCTAAGATCGCAAAACTGATACCGACATACCAGTATGATACATCAAGTGTGGTTGAACGACCAGATAGATTGACAATTCCTCGGAAAAGCGTGCCTGCTGTAATAATCGCTACTGCCGAATTCCATAAATTTAGACTGACACGAGAGAAATGTGGAAAAACTTTGAGCAAGATTGCTAGTATTATCCCACCCACCAGAGGTATAGCAAACAAGTAATGCATATGAACTGATGTCTCTCCAAAACTAAATGATTCATAAATTCTAGAGAAAGCAAAGAAGAAAATCGTAATTAATGTATAAGAAATGACTATTTTCTTAAAACGTTTTTTGTTAGGATTAATAACCGATGTAGACAATATCACTCACCGCCCTTTCTGAAATTTTATTTCCTCCAGTCGTTGGCTTGTTAATAACCTGACCGTTGAAGTAAAGCGTAGATGATCCACCACCATCAAGGTTGTAGGCGGTTTTTGCACCGTATGATTTCATGACTTCAGCCATTTGGTACAGGGATAGGCCCTTGCTTTCAGATGTACGTCCATCGGAAACTACGATAATATAGTGGTTTTCATCAATAATTCCAATCGCAGTACGAGGATTTGAAGCCATAGCTTGGCCAACTTCTTCATTTGTTCCTACTGCTATTTCACCATTTTCTACCAAAGCAGGACCAAAAGCTAAGAGATTAATAACTCCGTCTTTAACTAGTTGCTCAGCTGAAATTTGATCTTCGTAAATAATCTTGAAAGAACCATCCTTGTAAATAGCTAAATCACCATTACTAGAATTCTCACGGACAGTATCACGATAGACGACTCCATTACGGATAACATATCCTGTAGAGTTAGCTCCGTAGTAGTCTCCATTGACCGCTAGAATAGCATTATTATCAGTAGCAGTTTCAGAAGTTTTTGCAGTTACATTGGTCCCATAAACATTTTGTGCGAAGGCTGTTTTCAGATAATCTGATGAGCTTACTGTAACATCTGCAATGTAGACTTGCGTATTATTGACAGTAGTTTCAGTCAAGTTAATGGAAATATTATCATCTTTATAACTTGAGTCTGTTACTGTTGCTGTTTTAGCTGCTTGGCTTGCCGTGGCAGTATTTGTACTAGTGCTAGTTGTTGCAACTGTTGAAATAGTCTCAGCAAGGACAAAAGTTTTCAGCATTGAGTAGCTAAAAGATCCTGTTAAAAGTAATCCAAAAACCGAAGCATAAGCATATCGTTTCTTTAAAAATTTCATAGTACAGTTGATGTCCTTTCCTTAAAAATGAATTTCTTCTGAACGGTCCAAGAAACAGCAAAGAGAAGAATTCCAACAATAATCTTAACGATTAAGAGATTAATTCCAAAGACTGCATAGAATAGACGAATAAGAAGCGTGTCTAGAACAAAGAGTCCTACTGTCAGACCGAAGTATCCCATACCTGTTTTTCACAAGACTATCCTCGTTTTTAAAGACTAGTTTTTTATTGGTTGAATAGTTAAAAATTGAACTGGTCACACGGGCTAATCCGTTAGCTAGGAAGATACGGAAACTTGTCGGGACTGTTGGTAAAAACAAAATCGCTAGAGCGTACACGATATAATCAACAACAAAGCTACTGATGAGATGACAAGGCAAATTTAAAAAGATATTTTTATAAATCATTAATCCCATCTCTGATTGGACGGAAGTGTGAACCCTCGTTATCATTGATATAAACAGTTTCAATAGGAACTTCTAAAATTTGATATTCTTTAGTAGCTTCAAGTAGCATATTCATTTCATATTCATAACGTTGACCTTCGATCTTTAGCATAAAAGGAATGAGATTTGTTGTAAAGGCGCGAAGGCCTGTCTGAGTATCTGTTACTCCTACTCCTGTTTGTAATTTAAAGAGTACTTTTGTCAAGCTATTCCCAAAACGACTACGGAGTGGAACCTTACCTGTAAAGGCACGCACACCCAAGATTAGCTTGTTAGGATTTTCAGAAGCTTTGTTAGCCGCACGGAAAATATCCCAAATTTTGTGTTGTCCATCCGCATCTGCTGTTACGACAGTTCCATAAATGTTTTGCTCTTGGATATAAGAAAAGGCTGTTTTAAGCGCTTGACCTTTCCCTTGATTCACTTCGTGACGGAGTACCGTAGCGTATTGCTCAGCTTTATCAAAGATATTTTTGACACTTTGATGAACTACCGTCGTCGATAACTAGAATATGAAAATCACTCTTTTCGTGGATTTTTTTGATGAGTTTGATAAGTTGCTTATCAGGTTGATAAGCTGGAATTACTATATAGTTCATACCGGCACTCCTTTCTTAGTAATGGTATAACTATACAGATTATCGCTTAAAGATACCTTATATCAGTTTTTCTTTAAGAAAAAGTTAAAGAAACTTTAAGACAAGTAGACGATTTTTGATTAGATAAGATTGATAAATATACAAAAATCAAAAAGTTAAAAGTCTGTTAAATACAGACTTTAACTATAGAAAAATAGTAGACTATGTTAAAAAGCCATCCAATTTAGATGGCTTTTTATAGAACTATTCACTTAATTCTTTGTTTTTTTACTTTTTTTGAAAAAGTGAAATACCAAATATTCCAGCTATAATAGCAAGAAGATTCATAGTTAATGGCGAATCAGTAGTACCTGTATTTGGTAACTGAGCTTTTTCATGAGCTACTTTTTGCTCAGAAGATTGAACTTTATCTTGTTGAATAGGTTTCGGTGTTTCTTCTGATTTGCTGCCTGGATCTGGTGTTGGTTTTGGATCCGGTGTTGGCTCTGGATTTGGAGTTGGTTTTGGATCCGGAGTTGGCTCTGGATTTGGAGTTGGTTTTGGATCTGGAGTTGGTTTCGGATCTGGAGTTGGCTCTGGATCTGGAGTTGGTTTCGGATCCGGTGTTGGTTTTGGATCCGGTGTTGGTTTTGGATCTGGAGTTGGAGTTGGTTTTGGATCCGGTGTTGGTTTCGGATCTGGAGTTGGCTCTGGATCTGGAGTCGGTTCTGGATCTGGAGTTGGTTTCGGATCTGGAGTTGGCTCTGGATCTGGTGTTGGTTTCGGATCTGGAGTTGGCTCTGGATCTGGTGTTGGTTTCGGATCTGGTGTTGGTTTCGGATCTGGAGTTGGCTCTGGATCTGGAGTTGGTTTCGGATCTGGAGTTGGCTCTGGATCTGGAGTTGGTTCTGGATCTGGAGTTGGTTTCGGATCTGGGGTTGGCTCTGGATCTGAGTTGGTTCTCGGATCTGGAGTTGGCTCTGGATCTGGGTTGGCTCTGGATCTGGAGTTGGTTTCGGATCTGGAGTTGGCTCTGGATCTGGAGTTGGTTTCGGATCTGGAGTTGGCTCTGGATCTGGAGTTGGTTTTCGGATCTGGAGTTGGCTCTGGATCTGGAGTTGGTTTCGGATCTGGAGTTGGTTCTGGATCTGGAGTTGGTTTCGGATCTGGAGTTGGCTCTGGATCTGGAGTTGGCTCTGGATCTGGAGTTGGTTTCGGATCTGGAGTTGGCTCTGGATCTGGAGTTGGTTTTCGGATCTGGAGTTGGTTTCGGATCTGGTGTTGGCTCTGGATCTGGAGTTGGCTCTGGATCTGGAGTTGGTTTCGGATCTGGAGTTGGTTTCGGATCTGGTGTTGGCTCTGGATCTGGAGTTGGCTCTGGATCTGGAGTTGGTTTCGGATCTGGAGTTGGCTCTGGATCTGGTGTTGGCTCTGGATCTGGTGTTGGTTTTGGATCTGGCTCCTTCTCATACTCATAAATAACATGAGTTGTTCCTTCTTTTAGCTCACCTGTTTCTGGTGCAGATGTTGAAGAAACACCAACTAGATTGTATTTTTTTCCATCTACAGTGATAAAAGACGGACGCTCATCTGCGTTTCAGCAGCATTATAGGTCACAAGATTTCCATCAGATCCATAAATAGAAGTTAATGGTGTGTCTTTATATGTTTCCTTGATAGACTTATTTGTTCCCTTGATCACATAATCCACCACTACATCTCCATAGTGAAGCGTAGAAACATCCTGGTCAGCCATATCTTCAAACTCTGAAGCATAATATTTAACAGCAGGATTGGATTTCAAACTAAAAATTTTAACATAATTAAAGAAGGTGTCAGGATTAATATTGGTATCATGCGGAATGGTAGTCCAGTCGCCATTGTTAGGTGTGATATAAGTACTTGGGTTTGCAACAGACTTAATCAGATGATCGTTTTTTACATAACTATCATCGATTAAAGCTGGATTTTCTAAGCCACCAAAACTTTGATTACCATCACTACCTAAAAATCCAACTGTATGATTATGATATTCCTGAAGACTTTGAGAGCCTTCTTCGTAGGAACCACCACCTTCTTGACTAGATTTCCAATCCATACGGGCATCGAGAGGGAGATATTTTATTTTCTTTGCTTCTTCTAGAGGAATCGTGATACTTACCCTAACTGCCTGACTTTTAGTAAACAAAGTATAAATAGTGTATGTTGTAACTTTATCAAACTCGATTCCAACGAGTCCAGGGCTCCCCTCATATCCTACTACGAAAGGTGTTCTTCCTGCTGCCAATTCTTCTGCTCTAGGTATAACAGTAGGATATGGTCTATTCTCATCATCATAATTGATTTTTTTCATTGGAGCATTTACAGAGACGGGATTTTCTTTTTTATCTCGAGTTCCTACTAAGGTGAAATCAACTTTAGCATTTGGTATATTTGGAAAGCGAATTTGAAGGTCACTTACTGACTGTCCATGATCACTTGAATGCATGGCTTTATATACTACAGTGTAATTGTAGACTACACTTTTACCATCTTCACTAAAATGTGCTGGAAGTCCTTCAACATTGACGAAACCACCTTCATCAATGATATTGCTACCAGTTGAATCTTCTTTCCCGCCAGTTGTAGCTTCGCTATTAGTTGAGATTTCTTCAGTTTTTGGTGAGGAAGCATTGGCACTCTCTTCGTCTGATTTTAGTGAGGTGTCACTAGTAGGGTCTGGTGCAACCATAGTTTTTGGTGAGGAAGCATTGGCACCCTCTTCGTCTGATTTTAGTGAGGTGTCACTATTAGGGTCTGGTGCAACCTTATTGTCTACTGAAGAAGTGTTCTCAGCATCAGTTGAATTAGTAATACCTGGTGTCACTGAAACATTTGCTGGTTCGCTATTAGTTTCATCAGCTTGAACCACTGACTGTGATACCAGATTTAGAACAAAAACAGACATTGTGATAATGCCAAATTTAGTGAGTTTTTTCATACACTTTTTCTCCTTATATGAAAGGGATCATGCATAAGCAAAATCCGATAGATTGATAATTTTATCACATACATTATAACATGTAAACGCTTAATTGACAAACAATTGCCTAATAAAGACTCCTTCATTCGGTTTTATCTCTTAATTTTTCAACGAAGAGATAGGCTGCGGGACAAGTTAAAGTGTTTTTGATAGTCAGATTATTGATTTGATAAATCTTTTTACGGTCGGTATGTGGAAATTCTCTACAAGCCTTGGGACGAACATCATAGATGGAACAGAGATTGTCACCACCGAGAAATGGACATGGCATTGTCTTAAAGATCTTATCACCGTCTTCATCTACCTGTAGAAATTCATCTTCGAAGGCTGGTAATTTCATTTTAAAGTACTTGGCAATGCGTGTGATATCTGCTTCCTTAAAATCCGGTCCAAGGCTCTTGCAACAGTTAGCACAGGCTGTACAATCAATTTCTTCAAACACTTCTTGGTGAATCTCCAGCGCAATCTTATCCAGGTTTTTGGGGGCTTTCTTTTTCAGATTTCCAAGAAATTTACGATGCTCTTTTTGCTTTTGTAAAGCTAATTGGTGATAGTATTCGATATCGATTTCTTTTGACATAGATTCTTTAACATCCTTTTCTGAAACTAGTATACCATAACTGAAAATAAATAAAAACTACTGCCATTAAGGCAATAGTTTTTACAAGATTAGTTAACTTCGACCACCTCAACCATTTCTTTGCCAAGTAAGATTAAATATTTTTCAACTTGATCTATTTGGTAAGAACGAGACAAGGCTTCTGCATATAGAGATAATTGACCTCTATAACGTTCAATCAGTTGACTTGCATACTCGTAACGATCTGTTTTATAGTCAAATAGAACAATCTTATCATCGTAAAGGAGATAACCATCTAAAATTCCACGGACAACAAAGTCTTCCTGACTCTTATCATCCCGTTTTAACATAGAGAAGGGTTGTTCTCGATAAAGTTTATCTTGATTTGTAAGAATCTCTTGACCAAGAGCTGTATCAAAGAAGGACAAGATTTTTTCTAGATTAACTTTATATTTAACAGCTGAAGTTGCCTGAACTTGCTCTAAGGCTTCTGCCAAGGTTTCCAAAGTAGGTTTCTTAGCGAGATTGATTCGTTGCATCGATTCATGAGTAGCACTACCAATTTCAGCTCCAGTGGCTTTTTCTGTCTTGGAGAAGTCTGGAAGTTCAAACTGAATCATAGTTTCTTTTGGTTTAGATTGACCAGCTACTACTACACCTTCCATATCCATGACTGGTTCATAAAACTTCTTAATCTGGCTTTGGGGTCTGAACACTCGGAAGATTAATCGCTGCACGGTGGATTTCATTATACACTTCCACTTCTTTCAGCATTTGTAAAGCTTCCTTAATGGTATCAGACTGACGGTTGCTTGCCTGAGAAAGATCTTGGAGCTGGCTTTTAGTTTCCAATTTACCGATAGCTTCTTCTGTCAGTTGTTCTTCACTCTCGAAACGAACACTAAAGTGTAAGTCCTCTTTAGAAAAAGCTTGATAGATGGCCCAAATCCAATCCTGGAAATTTTGAGCATCTAACCTGGTTTGACGAGTTAGGAGACCTTGCCCATTTGTCGGGTATTCTTTAGACTCTAACTTTTCCCTCGATCCCTTTTCCGACTAGATAAAGTTTTTTCTCAGCACGAGTCATGGCTACATACAGTAAACGCATCAACTCAGAATAGCTTGCTATTTGGAGCTCCTCCTCATTTTGACTATAAGTCAAAGCTTGGGAATCGATAACTTAATCGTAGATGGAAGATATTCCTCTTTTGCATTTGTAGCTACTCTAGCAACATACTTGAGACCAAGGCCATTTTTACGACTTAGGATAACTTCAGACATGGAATCTTGCTTGTTAAATTGCTGATCAATATTGAGAATAAAGACATATGGAACTCAAGCCCCTTACTCTTATGAATACTCATAAGCTCCACAGCATCCTTAGGTGGAGCTACAGTGACACTGGCAAGGTCGTGCTTGGCTTCCAAGACTTGATCAATCATAGTTATGAAACGTGATAAGCCTTTAAAATTACTCTTTTCAAACTGGTCAGCTCGTAGTGCTAGGGCATAGAGGTTGGCCTGTCTAGCCTGACCATTTGGTAAAGCACCAACATAATCATAGTAGAAACGTTCGCTATAAATTTTCCAAATAAGGTCATAAAGCGAATGCGTTTTTGAGAACAAACGCCAAGAATTAACAGTTTCCATGAAAAGGTTAAGCTTTTTATGGAGTTCAGATTTTATTAAATCCTTTTGGATACTAGTTTTTGTTTGAGCATTGACTAGTTTTTCATAAAAATTCTCTTGAACCTTATCCTCAGAATTTTGAAGAGCTAGACGAGCCAATTCATCTTCATCAAAGCTAAACATAGGAGACTTCATGAGAGCTACTAAAGCAAAATCTTGCAGAGGATTATGGATGACACGAAGAGCATCCAACATAACCTGCACTTCTAAAGATTGCAAATAATTGTTTAGAGCGCCATCTGTTTTAGCTGGTATCCCATATTCCGACAAAGGCAAGTAAAAACCTGGTCATTCCGACTTCTGCTGGCAGTCAAGAGAGCAATATCATTAAAAGGAACCCTTTATCATTATGAAGATGCAATATCTCCTTAATGACCATTCGCATTTCACCAGTCAGTTTGTTGGACGAAAACTCATCCTCTTCCTCTTCCTTAGAATCACCATCAACATCCTTATCATATAAAAGGACTTCTGCCGCTTTTTTTCTGGATCTGGGTGTAAATCAGTATTTCCGAAAACAAGTTGATGCATGCCGTCATAAGAAATCTCTCCAACTTCCTCATCCATGAGATGCTTAAAGACGTCATTGGTAGCATTTAGCACTTCAGAACTACTACGGAAGTTTTCCTTAAGCAGTATTAACTGACCTTCTTCACTATCTTGAGCAAAACTATGGAATTTTTCATTGAAGATTTGGGGATCTGCCTGTCTAAAACGATAAATAGACTGCTTGATATCTCCCACCATAAAACGGTTATAGCCGTTTGAGAGGAGTTCCAACATTCTTTCCTGGATATGGTTGGTATCTTGGTACTCATCGACCATGACTTCGTGGAAACGTCCCTGATACTCTTTGCGAACCTGAGGAAAGTTTTCCAATATCTCAATGGTATAGTGACTAATATCAGCAAATTCAAAGGCATTTTTCTTCACGTTTACGCTTTCGATAGGCATCAACAAAATCACTCATGAAAACTTGAAAAGTCTTTGCTAAGTCCCAAGACTCTTGATGATATTTTTCCTGGAATTTCAATAAAGTAATTTGGTCATTTAGTACAATTAGCTTTTTCAAACTTGTCTTTTCTCTCTTGGTTGTACGCTTCTTTTCAGTTCTATGAGTTCAGCCTTGCGACTAGCATTTGTGAGAGCACAGCCACCCTTATCCTTAGAAATGTTCACAACTCGCTCTAGAACTTCTTGATATTGATTAAAAGTAGATTCGCTGGTTAAAGCTCCAATTTCATCAAGAACTTGTTGGACAGCTTCTAAGTAGGCTGCTTTCCCAAATTCCTTAGCATCATTCTCTAGATGGTAACGGAAGAAACTTTCCAAATCCCAGAGTCTTTGCTGAATATCTTGAGCCAGCTTTTTCTTTTAGAACTTGTAAAATCAGCCTTTTCAAAACCTTTTAGGAAAGAATCCTGTAGCCAAGCCTGAGGATTACTTGTAGATTGCAAAAACTCATAAATCATATAGACCTGTTTACGCAATCCACGTGCATCCTTGCTTTTACCTGCAAAGTTTTTGACTAGCTTACTAAACTTATCTTGTTCCTTACTTTGGTAGAGTTTTTCAAAAACCTGCCGAAAGACTTCGTTTTTTAAGATAAGTTGCTCACTTTCATTCTCAAGAATCCGAAAGTTTGGGGCGAGGTCAAGTAGATAACCATGTTTAGCCAGGAACTTCTGAGTAAAAGAGTCCATAGTTCCGATGGCAGCGTTTGGTAAATCGGCTAATTGTCTTCCAAGATGCTTTTTTAGCTCCAGGTCTTGAGTCTCTTGGATTTGTTGGCTGATTTTCTTTTCCAAGCGTTCTTTTAACTCGGTTGCTGCCTTAACGGTAAAGGTAGAGATAAAGAGTTGGCGAATTTCTACACCACGCGCTAACTGATCGAGAATGCGTTCAGCCATGACGAAGGTTTTCCCTGAACCAGCAGAAGCTGAGACTAGAATATTTTGACCAGAACTATAGATCGCTTGAATTTGCTCAGCAGTTTTCTTTGGTTTCTTGTCAGATTTGAGCTTCTGCTACTTGCAACTCTTTAATCTCTTCTTGAGATAAAAATTTCATTGCTCCAACTCCTCTCTGATTTTACTAAACCATGCTTCCTTGTCATTGCTCTTAGCTACCTTATCTAACAATCTAGCCTGACCTAGATGATAATTAGCTTCAAAACCTGTAATAGACTGATATTGCTGAACATAGGGCGCAATGCTTCTACCGTTTTCTGTATATGGATTGATAGCAAATTGACCAGATAAAATCCTCTCCGCTGCCTTTTTGTAGATAAGGGCGTTGTAGTCCAGCAGTAACTGGAATTCCTCATCAGACAATTGATAGGTCTTGTTTTTATTGTATAGTTCTCCAAGGTTCTTTATCTCTTTTTCAAGAAATAGTCCTTGGTATTTCATACTCTTATTCGCTTCTGCTAAGGCCTTTGATAGAGTTTTAACAGTTTGTAAAGACTGAACTGGTTCAGCCATCTCTAAATACATAGCTCCAAAGAAGTCTCTATTTCCTTCTTTCTTAAGAGCAGCCAAGTATGTTGGCAATTGTGAGTTAAGACCGTTAAAAAAGAGAGGAAAGTTAAATTGAGTTAGAGAAGATTTGTAGTCTACAACACCAATAGCATCTGATGTTTTCAAACGGTCAATACGATCGACCTTCCCACGGACATATATATTACGACCATTATCTAACTGTACAAAAGCTTGTTCCTTGCCACCAAAAACAGCCTCCTCTTGAATTGTTTCGACATCAGCATTGTGACGAAGAATATGTCCAGTAGCTCGAGCAACATCCAAAAGAACTTCCTTGGTGAATTGAGCTTCCAAACTTTCTTGATAAATAGCTTGAAACTCTCGTTTCCTGACTAGTTTCAGAAATGGCTTGTTCTAAACGTCTGTCAAAGGATTCATTAGTCGGAAGTTTCATTGCTCGTTCAAAAATACGATGCAAGAAATTCCCGTGACTTCGTTCATCAGGACGGAGACGCAATTCTTCCTGCAAGCCTAAGACATAACGAAGGTAATAACTATATTCATTTCGATAAAACTCCGTTAATGCCGAAGTTGATAGATAAAAATCTTGGTTTTGAGGATACAAGGCATCTAAAGTATCTATGCTAAAGTCTTACTTTCGTGGACTTGAAGGCAGGACTGGATTTTCTAAACCTTGGTCTTCCAACTTTTCTCCCCATAACACGAGCTAAAACTTTAACAAAGGTTAAGTCTTGTTCACTTGTCTCCAGCTCACCTTGCTGATGATAGGCAACAAGACTAGACAAAAAGACTATGATAAGAACCAATATCATCCTTTGATAGGTTTTTTCGATCAATTCTCTTTTCAATCTTGGTAAAACCAAAATCCTGCAATTCTTTTAGATAAATCGACTCTTTACTCTCGTTTTCATTGAGTAAACTTGGCGCTGATAAGACTAATTGCTTCTTAGCAGAGTTTACCAAAGAAAGCATGGTATAGCGATTCTTCTTAAGATTTTCATGGCTAGCAATCAATAATTGAGAGCCATCTTCAGTACCTTGGTTTAAAACTTCTCTTTCTTCATCACTCAAAAGACTAGTATTTTGGGTGATTTTAGGTAGATGATCCTGGGTTAAGCCAAGTGCATAGATGTAATCAGAAGTCAAAGGCGCAATCAAATCATAACTTTGCACCAGAACCGTATCTACCGTTGCTGGGATTGTACGATAATTTGATAAGGACATCCCTGAATGAAGAAGAGCCAAAAAATCATCTAAAGTGACCTGAGAATCTTCAAACACCGTAGCAAATTGCTCCATTACGTGGCAAAATGCTTTCCAGACCTCTTCTTGTCTTTCTTGTTCTGCCGTTTCCATCGTTTCAGATAAGGATTGTAATTGCTTGGTAACAGATGCAGCCTTCAAGTAGTTGTTCCATTTTGTAAGGATATTTTCAGTCTTTTGCTTACGACTGGATAATAAAGTTTCTAGTGGATTTAGAACACGGACACGCAGCTCATTTAATTTTTTCTAAATCAAATTTTCCATGATGATTTTTTTGTAAATTCTTGTTTAAAGTTGGAAAGACCATCAATACCTAAATAGCGGATATATTGTTCAAAAACTGTCGATTTCTTCTTGTGTAATGTCTGTATATAAGCCGGTTCGCAAGAGATTAACCAAATCTTCTTGACGGAAATAGTACCGTTTGAGACGTCCGACAGATTCTACAAATTGAGTCAAAGGATGATGAGCCATAGACTCACTTTTACCCAGATAGAAGGGAATCTGATATTGATTAAAAATTGTCTGCAAGGACAGTTTATAGGAATCTACGTCACCAAGTAAGATACGAAAATTCTTATAGCTAAGTTCTGGCTCTTGGTGCAATTTTTGGCGAATACTACGAGCAACGAGCTCCAGCTCTTCTTTTTGTGTCAGACAAGACCAGATTTGCAGGTCTTCTCTATCCTTAGCATCCACTTCTAAGCAAATTTCAGAATAATCATAAGCACTTTCGAGAAGTTTTGACGCTTTGGCAAAAGCATCAAGGTTTTCATGTTCTTGACATGCATCTTCAGCCTTGGTCTGATATTTAAAAGCTAAATGACGTAGAAATTCAACACTGGCTTGATAGAGGTTCCCTTCACTAAAAGAGCTATTATAGGCTCTCTTAGACGCATATACACCAATAATAATCTCAACACCCTTACGATGAAGCAAATCCACTAGGTGTTCCTCTTCTGCAGAAAAACGAGTGAAACCATCAATAACTAGGGCAATCTTACTAAAATCACTACTTACTTTGTTTTCTTCGATTGCATCAATCAGATAGGATAATGGACTTCCCTGTGAAACTTGACCTTGATTTAAATACGCTGTTATCTTTTCAAAAATCAAGATTAAATCAGAGCGTTTATCAGCATCTGTCAAACTTTCCAAGTCCAAAAAACTCATCTTAGCGGTTGTCATTTCGTGATAAATTTCAATCAATTGCTGGATGAATTGCGGATCTTGCTTAATAGCTCCGTAAACACGTAAATCCTTAGCGTCTATCTCAGACAGACATTTATAGAAAGCCATACCAAGTCCGATATCATCAAGACTTGACCTCTCAGGAATATCATTTAAAACCAGATAACGAGCCATTTGAGCGAAGCGCGTGACTGTGATAGCAAAAGAAGCCTGCTGACTCAAGCACTCCAGCACGGCACGTTCCTTTTCAAAAGAAAGAGAGTTAGGGGCGATATAAAAGACACGTTTCCCTTGGTCAACAAGTCCTTGAGCCTCCTTGGTTAGGATTTCTGTCAAAGAAGTCCGAATGTCGGTATAAAGTAGTTTCATCTCAGCCTCGTTTGATTTTTTCATTACCTTTCATTATACCATTTTTTATGGCAAAGCAGATTGATATAAAGCCCTAATTTTAACCTGTCCCATATCAAAAAAAGTCGGAATTAAATCCGACTTTTTAATATTTACCTACCAGAAAACAAGAGTACCCATAATTCCCAAAATGCAGTAATGTTGATCATGATATGAAGTAAAATAGGGTAATAGAGAGAATGAGTTTTTCGGTAGAGGAATGCAGAAATTGCTCCTCCACTTGCATAGGTGAAAAAGGCGAGCGGTGTTATACCATCAGCAACATGCACATAGCCAAAGACACAGGCTGATAGTAAAACATCTCCATACCAAGATGAATCTTTCCAAAAATGTATTCATCAGAACTCCTCGATATACCAATTCTTCTGTAATTGGGCCTAGCAGACAAACAATAAGTAAAAGATATAGGTAACTCTAGTCTCCCCTGTCATCTCAACCAATTCATTTAAAGCCATTTAATTGGACGTTGCTGGGGTTAAAAAGGAAAACACAATACCTGAAAGATGATTGACTCCATAAGCAAGAAGCAAATAAATTGGATATCTCCATTTCCACTTCAACTCAAGAATTTTCCTACCTTCGAATACTAGTAAATAAAGAATAGCTATAAAAAGTAACGATGAGCTCTAAAAAAAGAAAGAATTTGAAAAAAATTCTCTACTAGCAGGCACAAGTCTACCTGCAAAATGATTAAAAATCCACCAAAACCATGTCTTTCTATAAATGATTAGAAACAAGGCTAGTAAAATCTGTACTACTCTGTTTTTCATGCCAAGTCCTCTGCTTTTTATCCATTATCAGTATAATATTAAACATATTACTAGTTTAGTATATCATATTTTTTGTTATCTATCTACTAAAAACCTAAATAGAAATGGCATTTCACTTAGCTTTAGACTTATTTGCCTCAAAATATGCTATAATATAAGCAAAACACGAAAAAGGGAAATGCTATGATTAAACTACTTGCTCTTGATATGGACGGAACTCTGCTCAACGAAGCCAAGGAAATCCCTCAGGCTCATATTGATGCCATTCATAAGGCTATCGAAAAAGGTGTCAAACTGGTTCTCTGTACTGGGCGTCCTCTCTTTGGAGTTCTTCCCTACTACAAGAAACTCGGTTTAGATACGGATAATGAATATGTCATCGTCAACAATGGTTGTTCTACCCACCAAACCAGTGACTGGAGCCTTGTTGACTGGCGAGAACTTAGCAAATCTGACATAGAATACCTGAATGACCTTGCTGAAAAGAGCGAGGTCCAGTTGACTCTCTTTGATGAGGAACACTACTTCGTTCTCGGAGGCAAACCGAATCCAATCGTTCAATATGATGCGACACTTGTCTTTTCTGACCTGACTGAAATATCACTTGAGGAAGCTACCAGTGGTAAATATCGTATGTTCCAGGGTATGTTCTTAGGCACAAAAGAACAAACAGATGATTTTGAACAACGGTTTTCTGATGAACTTTGTCAGAGATTTAGCGGTGTTCGATCTCAACCAGTTATCTATGAAGCCATGCCACTCGGTACAACCAAGGCTTCTGCTCTTTCTCGTTTGGCTGAGATTTTAGATATCCAACCTTCTGAAATCATGGCTATGGGTGATGCCAATAACGACATTGAGATGTTAGAGTTTGCTGGACTGGGGATCGCCATGGGAAATGCCAGCGACCACGTCAAATCTCTCGCTGATGCCGTAACTGCTAGCAATGAAGAAGACGGCGTTGCACGTGCTATTGAGAAATATATTTTGTAAACAAATAAAAAGCAACTAACAGATAATTCTGCTAATTGCTTTTTTATTTTTTAGAATAAAGCTGTCAACGCGGTAATAAGTCCAAAAACAATACCTGGTGCATTGGCTGCTGCCAGAGGAATATCACGTTCTTTTTTAAAGAGACCGTAGTAAACCCAGAGACTGCAGTTAATTGCAGCTACTGCTGGTTGGATAAAGTTTCCTTTTTGACCCGCAAGGTTGTTCATAATTTGTGGAATATATGAGATATACATCATAACAGACATAAAGGTTGCAATCCAACCTAATGTTTTTCATTTGTTTTTTTCAGTCATTTTTCTTCTCCTTTTAAAGACATTTTTCAATTATACACTATTTTTTTAGATAGTGAAGTTTAAAAAGCTATTTGTTAAAAACTTGTAAACTATCACAATCTTGTGATAAGAGCATCAAAAAATTCCCTCTTGCCATTTCAAAAGGGAATCATATTCATTTAGAAAACTTACTTCTTCTCAATCGGTGCTACACTAGCTAAAAGTTTTTTGAGACCTACCTCTGGGAAATTGATTTTTAATTCCCTGAGTAGTCCCACTACCTGATACTTCAAGGACTGTTCCTTGACCCCATTTCTTGTGGAGAGCAATATCACCAATAGACCAGCTTGTCTCACTAGAAGCAGATTTAGAACCAGCTGCAAACTGTCCAAATGGTAGTCCATTTGACTGGATAGATCTTGGTGCTGCCTTGCGTTTGCGCTCTTGAAAAGCCTGAGCAAGACTCATTCCTTGTCCAAATGTAGTACCACCACTACTGTATGATGCTTTGAAGCTTGTATTAGCAGGACGAGCTAGACCTTGATACTCAAGTAAGTCCGAACTGATTTCATTGATAAAACGCGTTGGGCGGTTATAGTTAGTCTTCCCGAAAAGTAAGCGAGAGTTTGCATTGGTTAGATAGAGAATTTTTCTCAGCGCGTGATTCCTACATAGGCCAGACGGCGTTCTTCTTCCAGTTCATCCGGATCTTCAGAGGCACGACTAAGTGGAAAGACATTTTCCTCCATCCCAATAATAAAGACAACCGGAAACTCAAGACCTTTAGCCGCATGCAAGGTCATCAAGGTAACTTCTGATGTTTCCTGACTACCAGAATCTGTATCTGCAATCAAAGCAAGATCATTCAAGAAACGACTGAGTTTATCCAAGCCCTGTTTCTCTTCTTGACTTTCAGGATTGTCATCAAAGTTTTTGTAACAGATAAGAATTCCTCTATATTTTCAACACGAGCCTTGCTCTCCAAAGTAGCTTGGGCATTCAGAATATCCACGTAGCTCGTTTTTTCCAATACTGCTTCTACCAACTCTGTGATGGTAAGTCGGTCTAGTTGCTCTCTCAAATCAAGAATCATATTGGCAAAGTCCCAAATAGACTGAGCTGCCTTACCTTTGATTCCTGATAACATGATATTGGCTGAAGCATCTAGCATGGACATTTCTTGCATGTTTGCAAAATCACGAATCTTCTCAACAGTTCCTGGGCCAATTCCACGTTTTGGTTCATTGATGATGCGCTCAAAACTAATATTATCGCTCAAATTAGCAATGAGATTGAGATAAGCTATGATATCACGGATTTCCTTACGGCTGTAGAATTTTGTTCCACCAACCATAGTATAAGGAATATTAGACTTGAGCAAGGCTTCCTCAATTGTACGCGACTGGGCATTGGTACGATAAAGAACAGCAAAGTCCTTATGAAGGAAGTTTTGACTGCGACCAAGTTCATCAATGGTTTTAGCAACAAAAACAGCTTCGTCCTGTTCATCATTTGCCCTGTAATAAATAATCTGTTCGCCATCTGCATTCTGTGTCCAGAGATTCTTAGGACGGCGATTTTTATTATTTTTGATGACATCATTTGCTGCTTGGAGAATGGTTTTGGTTGAACGGTAATTCTCCTCTAACAAAACAACCTTGGCATCTGGATAATCCTTTTCAAAATCAAGGATATTCTGCATATCAGCACCACGCCATCCATAGATAGACTGGTCAGCATCCCCAACAACACAGATATTTTTAAAGCGAGAAGCCAATAGTTTAACTAGTTGGTACTGAGCATGGTTGGTATCCTGGTACTCATCAACGTGAATGTACTGGAACTTTTGCTGATAGTAGGTCAAGACATCAGGATTTTGATCAAACAGACGCAAGGTCAACATAATCAAGTCATCAAAGTCAACTGACTCAGATTGGCGAAGTTCCTTTTGATATGCCTCATAACACTTAGCGACAATATTGGTATACAAATCACCTGCTTGAGCAGCATAAGCTACATCGTCAATCAGGTCATTTTTGGCATTGGAAATGGTTCCCAAAAATAGTCCGTTCATTCCATTTTTTTGGATCCAGATTTAACTGCTTGAGAATGCGTTTCATCAGTGTTCGCTGCTCACCTGGGTCAATGATAGTAAAATTACGATTGTAGCCAATATGGTCTGCATCGCGACGTAAAATACGAACACACATAGAGTGAAAGGTCGCAATCAAACAATCCTGTGTGGCTGGATTGAGACTGTAAGCACGCTCCTTCATTTCACGTGCAGCCTTATTGGTAAAGGTAATAGCCAAGATATTCCAGGGATTGACCATTTTTTCATCAATTAAGTAGGCGATACGGTGAGTCAACACTCGCGTCTTACCAGAACCAGCCCCCGCCATGATAAGCAGTGGACCTTCTGTTGTTTGGACCGCTTCTGCCTGTCTGTCATTCATACCATTTAATAAAGGATTCATTTTCTCTTCCTATTCTTTAAATCAATGTTACTATTATATCAAAAAGACTGAAAATAACTCTATCAGAGACAGGCTCTTTTTTTCCTAAAAAAAGAACACTAACAAGTGTTCTTTTTATATTAATCATGAATAGATTGTAAAAGTGTCAACAAGGCTTGAGCCGATCTTCGTCCTGCTTCTACGATAAATTCATCAAATGAAATAGAGGCTTCATGGTTAGCATTATCACTCATGGCACGGACAACTAAGAAAGGTAGATTAAGCGCGTGAGCTGCTTGAGCGATAGCTGCTCCTTCCATCTCTACCGCAAGCACCTGAGGAAAAATGTTCTTTATAGCTTTAATCTTATCTTCACCCGCAATAAAACTATCACCGGTCGCAATCAAACCTAAATGCCATTTTTGGTCAAGTTTAGACAAACTCTCTTGAATCAAACTGACAAAGTTCTTGTCAGATTCGAAATAGAGTGGTTGTTGGGCCATCTGACCGTATTCATAACCAAAAGCAGTCACATCAACATCATGATAAGCTAGCTTATCAGCAATCACTACATCTCCAACTTCGATTCCTTCTGCTAAAGCACCAGCTGAACCAGTGTTGATGACAGCATCTACTTTAAAGTGGTCGGCTAGGATAGCTACACTCATAGCAGACATGACTTTACCAATTCCGCTCTCGACCAAGACAAGCTCGACTGAACCAATTTTACCCGTATGATACTTATTTCCTAATACCGTCTCTTCTTGAGCGTTTTCTAAATGTTGAATCAGATAAACTAGCTCTTCTGGCATAGCTGCTATAATTCCAATTTTTCATGACATTCTCCTTAAATGAATCTCATTGCTAAAACTAGCAGAATCAAGAGAAGAATAACAGCAAATAGAATCTTATTCAATTTAGAGTTAAAGACATTTCTCTTGGTATTTTTCGATTCGACGACTCTTATGGATTTGCGGTTCAACCTCAATCGTTAGGGTATCTTGACTAAATTCATGGTCACTTGAACGTGAAGCTCTATAATGTTGAGATGAAGTAGATAATATCTTTGTTTCTTGATTATCTACTAAAGTAGAACCAGAGATATCTTCACCACGATTTGCACGCTCGATTATTTCGTCTGTTAATAAAGGTTTTCCCATAGGTTCCTCCTCTATTTTTCTTGTAATTCCCAGTACTGGATAGCCATGATAGTCTTGGCATCACAGATATCACCAGACTGGATCAGTTGTTTAGCTTCTTCAAGACTAACTTCCAGTAAGTCTAAAGTTTCATCTTCATCCTGTGGACGTGGATTTTTAACCTTTGTCAAATCACTTGCCAAATAAAGTTTTAATCGCTCATTACAAAAACCAATAGCAGAATAGAAATCATACAAAAGAGTCAGTTTTCCAGTGTAGGCAGCTTCTTCTTCCAATTCACGAAGGGCTGCTGCTTCAGGATCAGCGTTTTCTCCAATTTCTAGTTTTCCTGCAGGAATTTCAACAGAAACTTTTTCAATCGCCTTGCGATATTGCTTGACTAGAACAATCTTATTTTCTGGAGTAACTGCAAGAACACATACTGCACCATTATGGAAAATCAAATCGCGTTGAGCTGTCCCTTTTCCTGCGGGAAGTTCAACCTGGTCTTGTACCAATTGGAAAATAGGTCCTTTATAGATTTCTTTTCGACTAATCGTCTTCTCTTCAAATTCCATAGTTAGCTCCTATCTATTTTTAGGATGGTGAGGGAGACGAGTTGCATATTCTTCCTTATTAACCTGACGACCTCGCCCGATGGCAATAGCATCAGCAGGCACGTCTTTAGTAATGGTTGAACCTGCACCAACAAGAGAGTTATCTCCTAGTTCTACCGGAGCAATAATTGTTGAGTTAGAACCAACAAAAACATTGTTACCGATAACTGTCTTATATTTATTTTTCCCATCATAGTTGACTGTTATAGTACCAGCACCAAAGTTGACGTCACTGCCAACTTCACAGTTACCAATGTATGTCAAATGGCCAGCTTTTGTATTTTCTCCAATGCTAGAACCTTTCACCTCTACAAAATTTCCAATATGTACATCTTTTGCCAAGCTAGATCCTGGACGAATATGAGCGTAAGGTCCGACTGTAACACCATCAGCAACTGTGCTCTCCTCAATCATAGAGTTGGTAATCACTGCACCTGAACCGATAGTACTATCGACAATATAGGTTCCATTCGTCAAAATAGTCTCAGCACCAATCTTACTAGAACCTTTGAGGGTTACATTAGCTTCAATTTGAACGTCAGAGGCAATTTCGACATCAACATCAATATAAGTCGCATCTGGATTTACAAAACTTACCCCATTGACCATGTGTGCTTGATTAATACGACGACGCATAACAGCTTCTGCTGTAGCAAGTGCGACACGGTCATTTACACCGAGACTTTCATCAAAGTCTTTCAGAGTATAAGCTCCTACTTTTTCTCCAGCTTCACGGAAAATACCAATCACATCTGTGATATAGTATTCACCTTGAGCGTTGTTGGTATTGATATTCTTAAGAGCTTCAAAGAGACGAGCGTTATCAAAGACATAGGTTCCTGTATTGATTTCCTTGATTTGTTTTTCAAAATCAGTCGCATCTTTTTGCTCAACGATACGGAGAACTTCAGCATTCTCATTACGAACAATACGTCCATAACCGAATGGATCTTCAGCTTCTGCCGTAAGGATAGTGGCTACATTTTTGTGATTCACATGAAAATCAATCAAGTTTTTTAAACTTTCACCCGTGATTAATGGTGTATCACCAGCAATAACCAATGTTTGTCCAGAAAGGCCCTCAAGAATTGGTTCGGCCATCATAACTGCATGACCAGTACCTAATTGCTCAGATTGTCTCACAAAATCAGTCCGTCCTGCTAAAACTTGCTCTACAAGTTCAGCCTTATGACCAACAACTGTAACAGTTTTTTCAGGGTCAATTGCGCCTACACTACGAAATACATGCTCAAGCATTGAAATTCCCTGCAACCTTGTGCATAACTTTAGGTAGATCTGATTTCATACGGGTACCTTTTACCCTGCTGCTAAAATAATTGCATAATTTGCCATATTTTTCTCTTTTCTATAGAAATTCTTTATCATTATACCATATTTTTAGTTCATCTTACACAAATTTGTTGAAGTCAAGGCCGCTCAAATTACTGCCACTGTCCTATTTTGAGTAAATTTTTTGATTTTTTCCACAAATTACGATAAACTATAGGAGTATGAGAAAAAAAATTCGCCCAGCATTTATAGTTATTATATTTGCTGCTTTTATAGGACTCTTGTTTCTCAATCGTCCCCGATTCGAAGAACATCCTGTAAAAACCAAACAAAATCCAGTACAAATAGAAACACAAGCTCTACATAACTTGGATAAGCCTATCATCGATATCTCTGGTTGGCAAAGACCGTCAGAGATTAACTATGATATTTTATCTCAAAGCATCTCTGGTGCTATTGTTCGAGTCCACGGAGGAAATCAGATTACTACTGAGAACGATGCATCTTATACGAATGGAACAGATAAAGCTTACAAAAGTCATATCTCAGAATTCCAAAAAAGGAATGTTCCAGTTGCTGTCTATGCCTATGTATCCGGAAAAAGTGTAGAGGAAATGGAAAAGGCTGCTGAATCTTTCTATAATTCAGCTTCACCATACAACCCTAGCTACTATTGGTTAGATGTCGAAGAAAAAACCATGTCAGATATGAACAAAGGGGTTGAAGCTTTCCGTGCTAAGTTAGAATCACTTGGTGCAAAAAACATCGGTATCTACATTGGTGTTTACTTCATGGAAGAACATAGCATCAGCACAGATAAGTTTTTAGCTATTTGGATTCCTTCCTACGGACTTGACTCAGGCTACTTTGAAAGTTCACCAAATACAGACCTTGACTTTGATCTTCATCAATACACCTCAAAGGGTAAACTGGTTGGATTTGAACACTATCTAGACCTAAATCTTATTTCTTTGTCAAAAAGATAAGGAAGAGACGTTTAGAAAATTATTCTTAAAACCTTAATTTCATTCAGCAAGCCAGATATTACTTCTGCTTGCTTTTTTTATTTCTCTTACTTTGTGATATAATACAAGAAGAAAAATTTAGAAAAAAATGTATGGAGAGAGTTTATGTTATCTTGGATTTCAAAAAATGATTAAAGGAATTGTTATTGCGCTAGGCTTTATATTACCTGGTATTTCTGGTGGAGTTCTGGCAGCTATTTTTGGGTATCTATGAGAGAATGATTCGTTTTCTTGCCCATCCATTTAAAAACCTAAAAGAAGATATTCTTTATTTCTTACCTGTTGCTATCGGTATGTTACTAGGTATTGGGCTATTTTCTTACCCAATTGAGTACCTCCTTGAGCATTATCAAGTTTATGTTTTATGGAGTTTTGCGGGTGCTATTATTGGTACAGTCCCAAGTCTTGTAAAGGAAGCTACACAAGATTCAGAAAGAGACAAAGTCGATCTTATCTGGTTTTGGGTGACCTTTATTGTTTCCGGAGTTGGTCTTTACGCTTTAAACTTTGTGGTTGGTTCACTAAGCGCAAGTTTCACAAGTTTTATCCTAGCTGGTGCTCTTCTTGCTCTAGGTATTTTAGTTCCAGGATTAAGCCCCTCAAATCTTCTCTTGATTTTAGGTCTCTATACCCCAATGTTAACTGGATTTAAAACTTTTGATTTATTTGGTACCTTCCTTCCGATAGGAATTGGAGCTGCTGCTACTCTTATTATTTTTCAAAATTGATGGACTACGCTCTTCGAGAGTATCACTCTCGTGTTTATCACTTCATCATTGCAATCGTTCTTTCAAGTACACTCTTGATATTGATTCCAAATGCGGGTAATGCTGAAAGCATCAGCTACAGTGGCTTATCACTTGTTTCCTATGTCATCATCGCCTTCTTTTTTGCTCTTGGCATTTGGTTAGGCATTTGGATGAGCCAGTTGGAGGATAAATACAAATAATGGTTAAGAAAGTTAAAGTTAAAAAAACCTTAGTAGAGCAAATTTTGACTAAGGCAGGTGTTGAGCATCAAGGTATTCAAATCAACGCTTTAGAGGGAAAACTTCCTTCTGATTATGATAGATATCATATCTTTAAGACCTTAGCGTTATTGGGTGACAAGACTGGTCCAGTTATTGGAATTGTTCCTATCACCGAACACCTTTCTGAAAAGAAATTAGCAAAGATTTCTGGTAATAAAAAAGTGGCCATGATTCCTCAAAAGGATTTAGAAAAAACAACTGGATATATCCATGGAGCTAATAATCCAGTCGGTATCCGACAAAAGCACAACTACCCTATTTACATTGATGAAACAGCTTTAAAATTGGAAAAAATGATTGTCTCTGCTGGCGAGGTCGGACACAGTATCATCATTGCGCCACAAGATCTGGCAAACTTTGTAAAAGCCAGCTTTGTAGATATCTTGGAGGAGATAAACTGATGAAACTTTACTTTGTCCGTCACGGTCGAACAGTCTGGAATCTAGAAGGTCGCTTTCAAGGCGCTGGTGGAGATTCCCCTCTTCTCCCTGAATCTATTGAAACTTTAAAAGACCTGGGTCTGTATCTTAAAGATATCCCTTTTGACAAGATCTATTCGAGTGATTTACCAAGGGCTGTAAAATCTGCTGAAATTATCCAGAGTCAATTGACAAATCCATGTCCTTTGGAAAGTGTACCTGAACTAAGAGAATGGCACCTTGGAAAACTAGAAGGGTTAAAAATTGCGACTTTAAATGCTATCTACCCTCAGCAAATTCAAGCCTTTAAAACAAACTTAGCCAAGTTTGATACGAGTATGTTTGAAGCTGAATCACTCTATAGCACAACTCAACGTACTATTCAATTTATTAAATCTTTGAAAAACACGAATGCAGAACAACTATTACTGGTTGGCCACGGAGCAAATCTTACTGCAAGCCTTCGAACACTTTTAGGCTACAATGAAGCTCTTCTCCGCAAAAGATGGCGGTTTGGCCAATGCTAGTCTGACAATTATAGAAACTGAAGACTTTAAAAAAATTCACTCTAAAAGCATGGAACGATACTTTTATCAAAAGAAAATGATAGAACTTGATGGATAGCATCAAGTTCTTTTTAGTTTTTTTATAGAATATCCGTGAATTTCTTGACTATTTATGATAAAATGGGAGTATCGTGAAAAAAATTGATTTATTAATTCAAAATTGATTAAAAATTAGGAGGAACCCATGTCAACAGAACATATGGAAGAATTGAATGACCAGCAGATCGTTCGCCGTGAAAAAATGGCTGCGCTCCGTGAACAAGGAATTGATCCTTTTGGTAAACGTTTTGAACGTACTGCCAACTCTCAAGAACTAAAAGATAAATTTGCTGACCTTGATAAAGAACAACTACACGAATTAAAACGAAACTGCTACTATTGCTGGACGTTTAGTGACAAAACGAGGTAAAGGAAAGGTAGGCTTTGCTCACCTCCAAGACCGCGAAGGCCAAATCCAAATCTACGTTCGTAAAGATGAAGTTGGTGAAGAAAACTACGAAATCTTTAAAAAAGCTGACCTTGGTGACTTCCTTGGTGTCGAAGGTGAAGTCATGCGTACGGATATGGGAGAACTCTCTATTAAGGCGACACATATCACTCACTTGTCTAAAGCTCTCCGTCCCCTTCCTGAAAAATTCCATGGTTTAACAGACGTTGAAACAATCTATCGTAAACGTTACCTTGATTTGATTTCTAATCGTGAAAGTTTTGAACGCTTTGTTACTCGCTCAAAAATCATCTCTGAAATCCGTCGTTACCTTGATGCTCAAGGATTCCTTGAAGTTGAAACTCCAGTTCTTCACAACGAAGCTGGAGGTGCTGCTGCTCGTCCGTTTATCACTCACCACAATGCCCAAAACATTGACATGGTGCTTCGTATCGCGACTGAGCTTCATTTGAAACGACTTATCGTCGGTGGTATGGAACGTGTTTACGAAATCGGACGTATCTTCCGTAACGAAGGAATGGATGCTACACACAATCCCGAGTTCACTTCGATCGAAGTTTATCAAGCTTATGCAGACTTCCAGGACATCATGGACTTGACTGAAGGTATTATCCAACACGTTGCTAGAGCCGTTAAAGGCGACGCTCCGGTTATCTATCAAGGAACTGAAATCAAACTTAACGAACCATTTAAACGTGTTCACATGGTTGACGCTATCAAGGAAATTACTGGTGTAGATTTCTGGCAAGACATGACTTTCGAAGAAGCTAAAGCAATCGCGGCTGAGAAGAAAGTTCCAGTTGAAAAACATTACACAGAAGTTGGTCACATCATCAACGCCTTCTTTGAAGAATTTGTTGAAGAAACTTTGATTCAACCTACCTTTGTCTATGGACATCCAGTAGCTGTATCACCACTTGCTAAGAAGAATCCTGAAGACGAGCGCTTCACTGACCGTTTTGAGCTCTTCATCATGACTAAAGAATATGGAAATGCCTTCACAGAATTGAACGATCCAATCGATCAGCTTAGCCGATTTGAAGCCCAAGCAAAAGCTAAAGAACTTGGTGACGATGAAGCAACAGGCATTGACTACGACTACATTGAAGCCCTTGAATATGGTATGCCGCCAACAGGTGGTTTGGGAATCGGTATCGACCGTCTCTGCATGCTCCTCACTGATACTACTACTATTCGTGATGTATTGCTCTTCCCAACTATGAAATAAAAACTAAACTCCTAGAAAATTTCTGGGAGTTTTTTCTAATAAAAAAGACAACCTCATTTATAAGGTTGTCTTTTGTTATTTAATTAGAATAAACCAAGAACAGTTCCATCACTTTCAACATCCATATTGAGAGCAGCTGGGCGTTTTGGAAGTCCAGGCATGGTCATAACGTCACCAGTAAGTGCAACGATAAAGCCTGCCCCCAGTTTTGGTACCAATTCACGAATAGTAATTTCAAAGTTTTCAGGTGCACCAAGAGCATTTGGATTATCTGAGAAACTGTATTGAGTTTTGGCCATACAGATTGGCAATTTGTCCCAACCATTTTGAACAATTTGAGCAATTTGAGTTTGGGCCTTCTTCTCAAAGTTGACTTTGCTACCACGATAGATTTCAGTCACAATTTTTTCAATCTTTTCTTGAACAGAGAGTTCATTGTCATACAATCTAGTATAGTTTGCAGGAGTTTCAGCAATCGTTTTGACAACAGTTTCAGCAAGCGCTACTCCACCTTCTGCACCATTAGCCCAAACACTTGCTAACTCAACTGGAACATCGATTGAAGCACAAAGTTCTTTCAGAGCTGCAATTTCCGCTTCTGTATCTGATACAAATTCGTTGATAGCAACAACTGCTGGGATACCGAACTTACGGATATTCTCAACGTGGCGTTTCAAGTTAGCAAAACCTGTACGAACTGCTTCTACGTTTTCTTCTGTCAAAGCATCTTTAGCAACTCCACCATTCATTTTAAGGGCACGAAGAGTCGCTACAATAACAACTACACTTGGAGCTGTTGGCAAGTTTGGTGTCTTGATATCCAGGAACTTCTCAGCACCAAGGTCTGCACCAAAGCCTGCTTCAGTTACTGTGTAATCAGCTAATCGAAGAGCTGTTTTTGTCGCCAATACAGAGTTACAGCCGTGGGCAATATTGGCAAATGGACCACCGTGTACGAATGCTGGTGTTCCATAGATTGTTTGCACTAAGTTTGGTTTGATAGCATCTTTCAAAATCAATGCCAATGCACCCTCAACCTGTAAATCACCAACGGAAACAGGTGTACGGTCATAACGATAACCGATTACGATATTAGCTAAACGGCGTTTTAAGTCATCAATGTCTGTTGATAAACAAAGAATAGCCATAATCTCTGAAGCAACAGTGATATCAAAACCATCTTCACGTGGAATACCATTTAGAGGACCACCAAGTCCAACAGTTACATGACGAAGAGCACGATCGTTTAAGTCAACAACACGTTTCCAAAGAATACGACGTTGGTCAATTCCTAGCTCATTTCCTTGGTGCAAGTGATTGTCAATCAAGGCAGAAAGAGCATTGTTGGCAGTTGTGATAGCATGCATATCACCAGTAAAATGAAGGTTGATATCTTCCATTGGTAACACTTGAGCATAACCACCACCAGCTGCACCACCTTTGATTCCCATTACAGGACCAAGAGATGGTTCTCGGATAGCAATCATGGTTTTCTTACCAATCTTATTCAAAGCATCAGCAAGACCGATTGTAATAGTTGACTTCCCTTCACCTGCTGGTGTTGGGTTAATAGCAGTAACCAAGATTAACTTACCAACTGGATTGCTTTCAACCTCGCGAATCTTATCAAAGCTTAGTTTAGCCTTGTACTTACCATACAACTCCAAATCATCGTAAGAAATTCCTAGTTTTTCAACCACATCTACGATTGGTTTTAGTTCTACACTCTGTGCAATTTCGATATCTGTTTTCATATTAAACTCCTATGCCCTATTATGTTTAATCTCATTATAACACAAAAACAAGATTTTTTATATAGAAATGAATTTAATGTTCGTATTTTTTTGCTATAATTCTGTAAAATTACAAGAAATATTTATTTTTTTATATGTTTTTTTATAAATAATAACTATAATAACTTAAGACAAGTCTAAACCGCTTTCTTTGACTTAAAACTTTTTTTTGTGAAAAATGGGTCTATGAAAATTTTAGTAACTTCTGGTGGTACTAGTGAGGCTATAGACCGAGTTCGCTCTATCACTAACCACTCTACTGGTCGTCTTGGCTTGGTTATAACAGAAGCTTTAATAAAAGCGGGTCATGAAGTTTGCCTGATTACAACTTCTCAGGCAGTTAAACCAGCTAGTCATCCAAATCTTAAAATCATAGAAATAAAGAATACTTTGGATTTACTTGAGGAGATGCGAAATCTTGTTAAAGATTATCAAGTTTTAATTCATTCTATGGCTGTATCTGACTACACACCAGTCTACATGACTGGATTTGATGAGGTTAAAGCTAGCCCAGATTTATCAGAATTTCTAACTAAGCATAATACTGAGACCAAAATTTCTTCAAAGGAAGAGGCTCAGATTCTTTTTCTTAAGAAAAATCCTAAGATTATTTCTCTGGTCAAAGAATGGAATCCTAAAATTCATCTAATAGGTTTTAAACTCCTGGTTGATGTTACAAAGGATCATTTGATAGATGTTGCTAGAGAAAGTCTTAATAAGAATCGAGCAGACATTATTGTTGCTAACGATTTGACTCAAATAAACTCTGAACAACACCTGGCTTACTTAGTTGAAAAAAATGATTATCAAACAGCATACAGCAAACAAGAAATCGCTGAGCTAATAATTAAAAAAATTCAAGGATTTACTTTTTAGAAAGGAAAGTTATGGCTCACATTACTCTTTGCAATTACTGGTTCAATTGCTTCCTACAAGGCTGCCGATTTAATCAGTTCTTTGAAAAAGCAAGGACATAGTGTATCGGTCTTGATGACAAAAGCTGCTACAGATTTTATACAACCATTAACACTGCAAGTTTTGTCCCAAAATCTGGTTCATCTCGATGTCATGCAAGAACCTTATCCAGACCAAGTCAATCACATCGAAAGAGGAAAAGAAACTGACTTGTTTATCGTTGCTCCAGCAACTGCTAATACCATTGCAAAATTAGCACATGGTTTTGCCGATAATATGGTGACTAGTACTGCTCTGGCATTACCAGATAATATACCTAAACTATTAGCACCAGCCATGAATACAAAAATGTTTACCCATCCTGCCACACAGGCAAATCTTAAAACTCTTGAAAGCTATGGATACGAGATTATCTCCCCTAAAGAATCTCTCTTAGCTTGTGGCGACTTCGGAAGAGGCGCTTTAGCCGACTTAGAAATTATTATAGAAAGAATAAAGGAAACTCTCAATGAACAAACGCTCTAACATCGCACCTGTTGCTATCTTTTTTGCTAGTATGATTGTCATCCATCTGCTGACCTCAATCTTATTTAATGTATTACCATTCCCAATTAAACCTACTATTGTACACATTCCTGTTATTATTGGAAGTATCATTTACGGCCCACGTATTGGAGCTATTCTTGGTTTCTTAATGGGAATGATTAGCTTGACGGTTAATACTCTCACAATCCTGCCAACAAGCTATCTCTTCTCACCATTTGTACCAAATGGTAACTTCTATTCAGTTGTGATCGCAATTGTTCCTCGAATCCTTATCGGTTTGACACCTTATTTCGTCTATAAACTACTAAAGGGAAGAGCTGGACTCATTTTTGCTGGTGCACTTGGCTCGCTGACAAATACAGTATTTGTCTTAGGTGGTATCTTCTTCCTCTTTGGTAATGTTTTTGATGGAAATATTCAAAAACTATTAGCGACTGTTATCTCTACAAATTCGATAGCAGAATTAATTATCTCGGCTATTTTAACTCTCGCTATTGTTCCAAGACTTGAAAAAATTAAACAATAAAAACTGTATCAAGAGATACAGTTCTTTTTTTATCACTGAGCTAAACGAGCCTCTTCTAAAATCTTTTCAATCTTAGTAGTCAACAAGTCAATCGCTACAGTATTGGTTACACCTTCAGGAATTACAATATCAGCGTAACGTTTTGTAGGTTCAATGAATTGATGATACATAGGTTTTACCACACCTAGATATTGATCAATAACGCTATCCAAACTACGGCCACGTTCCTCCATATCGCGTTTAATACGACGGATGATACGAACATCATCATCAGTGTCCACAAAAATCTTTATATCCATCAAATCACGAAGACGTTTGTCTTCCAAAACCAAAATTCCTTCAACAATAAAGACGTCTTGAGGTTCTTGACGATAGGTTTTCGAGCTTCTTGTATGGGCAGCGTAGTCATAGGTCGGAATATCAACAGGTCGCCCTGCCAACAATTCTTTGATTTGCGCAATCATCAAGTCAGTATCAAAAGCAAAAGGATGATCATAGTTGGTTTTGATACGTTCCTCAAAGGTTAGATGAGATTGATCTTTATAGTAGGAATCATGCTCAATCATAGAGATTTTCTCATTTGGGAAATGGGATAAGATTGCTTTAGAAACACTGGTTTTTCCTCCACCAGATCCCCCTGTTACTCCGATAATGATTGGTCTGTTTTGCATAGTTGCCTCCGTATTTTTTTCCTTTGTCTATTTTTACCATATTTTTAGAAAATTATACAGGATGACTTTTCAAATTAGACTACAAAAAAACCTTGTAGTTTAGTTCTACAAGGTTTTAATGTTTTTAATCAAAGTTAACGTATTCTTTAGAGAGTTCAAGAACTTCTTCCATCGTTGAACATTCAGTAAGAGCACGGTTAGCGTATTCTTGCATCTTAGCTGTGTCAAGTTTCTTCATCAAGCTACGTGTACGAAGAACAGATGTAGCGGACATAGAGAACTCATCCAAGCCCATTCCGACAAGTAGTGGAACAGCAGTTTGGTCACCAGCCATTTCACCACACATACCAGCCCATTTACCTTCAGCGTGAGCTGCTTTGATTACGTTGTTAATCAAACGAAGGATTGATGGGTTATATGGTTGATAAAGGTATGAAACTTGTTCGTTCATACGGTCAGCAGCCATTGTGTATTGGATAAGGTCATTTGTACCAATTGAGAAGAAATCAACTTCTTTAGCAAATTGGTCAGCAAGCATAGCTGCAGCGGGAATTTCAATCATGATACCAACTTGGATATCATCAGCAACAGCGACCCCTTCAGCAACTAATTTTGCTTTTTCTTCTTCAAGAATAGCTTTAGCAGTACGGAACTCTTTCAACAAAGCAACCATTGGGAACATGATACGCAATTGACCGTGAACAGATGCACGAAGCAAGGCACGCAATTGTGTACGGAACATTTGGTTACCAGTTTCAGAAATAGAAATACGCAAAGCACGGTAACCCAAGAATGGGTTCATTTCTTTAGGAAGATCGAAGTAAGGAAGTTCTTTATCCCCACCGATATCCATAGTACGAACGACAACAGGTTTACCGTTCATACCTTCAAGAACTGCTTTGTAAGCTTCGTATTGGTCATCTTCAGTTGGGAAGTCTTGAGAATCCATGTACAAGAACTCTGTACGATAAAGACCTACTGCTTCTGCACCGTTTTCGTTCACACCTTCAACGTCTTTAGGTGTACCGATGTTAGCAGCCAACTCAAAGTGTTTACCATCTGCAGTAACAGTTTTAGCATCTTTCAAAAGAGCCCATTCAGCTTTTTGTTTAGCGTAAGCTTCACCAGCTGCTTTGAATTCTGCAATTTGTTCTTCAGTTGGGTTGATAATAACTTCACCAGAAATACCTGAAACAGCCAAAATGTCGCCATCTTTTACAAGTTCAGTGATGTTATTTGTACCCAATACAGCTGCAATTTCAAGTGTACGAGCCATGATAGCTGAGTGACTTGTACGTCCACCAATGTTTGTTACAAAAGCTTTTACAAAGTTTTTGTCCAATTGAGCAGTATCAGATGGAGTCAAGTCATGTGCAATCACGATCACTTCTTCGTTAATAGAAGCTGGGTTTGGCAATTTCTTACCAAGAAGATTTGCCAATACACGTTTGGTAACGTCGCGGATATCCGCTGCACGTTCTTGCATGTATGGATTGTCTTCCATTCCCTCAAAGATAGTAATAAACATGTCTGTTACTTCTTTAAGACCTGCTTCTGCATTTACTTTTTTTGCACGAATAGTTTCTTAATCTGACCAATCAATTCAGGGTCAGCCAGAACCATCAAGTGAGCGTCAAATACTTGTGCCGCTTCTTCACCAAGCGTACCTACAGCCTTCTCGCGGATAAGAGAAAGCTCGTTTTGAGCAGCTTCAAGAGCAACATCCAAACGAGCCTCTTCAGCATTTGTATCTTCGACTGTAATAGTCTCGAATGATAAATCCGGTTGAACGAGTAGATATGCTTTAGCAACTGCAACACCATCAGATGCTGCGATTCCTTTAAGCATTTCTGTCATATTCTTATGCCAATCCTTCTTTTTCCATTGTTTCTGAGATTGCAGCGATAGCATCATCAGCATCCGTACCCTCAGCAGAGATTGTAACGTCTGCACCTTGGCCAACACCAAGACTCATAACACCCATGATTGATTTAAGGTTAACTGATTTACCTTTGTATTCAAGAGTGATATCTGAAGCAAATTTTGCTAGCTGTTTGCACCAACAATGTTGCTGGACGTGCGTGAATACCTGTTTCTGCCACTACGTGGAAATCTTTAGAAGCCATAATTTGACTCTCCTTTTAGTTGTTTTTCTTTTTTGAGTTATATCTGATAACCCTTACAATTTGGTATTATATCACCTTCTGTGATTTTTTCAAGTATTTTTATGGGATTTCTTCGTTTTTCCTTTCAGATAACTTGCTGAAAATTCTTCTATTTTCTGTATCAAAATACATCATATAGTTTTTTTATAATTTTTAACATTTAGAAAAACGCTGTTATTTATGGATTCTATTTTTGCAATCACTATATATTGTGTTTGGATAACTCTCATCTAAAAAAATCTACAATATTTAGTTTTTTCTTCGTTGACAAAGATTTTTTCTGATATACTTAGAAGTAATTAAATTTTGAAAGGGAGTTACAGAATGGTAACCGTTTATTCTAAAAATAATTGTGTTCAATGTAAAATGACCAAACGATTCTTAGATAGTAACAACATCACATATCGCGAAATCAATCTTGATGAACAACCTGAATTTATTGAACAAGTTAAAGAGCTAGGCTTCAGCGCTGCTCCTATCATTCAAACACCAACTGAAGTTTTCTCTGGTTTCCAACCAGCAAAACTTAAAAAACTTGCTTAAGTATCAGGATTAAAAGCTTCTATGTCAATCTTAGAAGCCTTTCTTTTGTAATGAATTAAAGGAAATTTTATGGGATTAAAACAACTTGAGGATGTAACTTACTTCCGTCTAAATAATGAAATCAACCGTCCAGTTAATGGTCAAATTATGCTTCATAAAGATAAAGAAGCCTTGGATGCATTCTTTAAAGAAAATGTTGTGCCTAACTCAATGGTATTTGATTCTATCAGAGATAAAATTGATTACCTCATCAAACAAGACTATATCGAAACAGCATTTATCAAGAAATATCGTCCAGAATTCTTAGAAGAGCTTTATCAATTTATTAAAGATCAAAACTTCCAATTCAAGTCATTCATGGCAGCATACAAGTTTTACAATCAATATGCCTTGAAAACTAATGATGGGGAATACTATCTTGAGAGCATGGAAGACCGTGTCTTCTTTAACGCTCTTTACTTTGCTGATGGCAATGAAACTATCGCAACTGATATCGCAAATGAAATCATCCACCAACGCTACCAACCTGCTACACCATCTTTCTTAAATGCAGGTCGTGCACGTCGTGGTGAATTGGTATCCTGTTTCTTGATTCAGGTAACAGATGATATGAACTCTATCGGACGTTCTATCAACTCAGCTCTTCAGCTTTCACGTATCGGAGGCGGTGTCGGAATTTCCCTCAACAACCTTCGTGAAGCTGGAGCCCCTATCAAAGGATATGAAGGTGCGGCTTCTGGTGTCGTTCCAGTTATGAAGCTTTTCGAAGATAGCTTCTCTTACTCTAACCAACTTGGTCAACGTCAAGGTGCTGGGGTTGTTTACCTCAACGTCTTCCACCCAGACATTATCGCCTTTCCTTTCAACTAAGAAAGAAAAATGCTGATGAAAAAAAGTTCGTGTGAAGACTTTATCACTTGGTGTTGTGGTACCAGATAAATTCTACGAATTAGCACGTAAAAATGAAGAAATGTATCTCTTCAGTCCTTATTCTGTTGAAAAAGAGTATGGCGTACCTTTCAACTATATTGATATCACTGAAAAATACGATGAATTGGTTGCAAATCCAAACATCCGCAAGACAAAAATCAAGGCGCGTGATTTGGAAACAGAAATCTCTAAATTGCAACAAGAATCTGGCTATCCATATGTAGTCAACATCGATACTGCTAACCGTGCAAATCCTGTTGATGGTAAGATTATCATGAGTAACTTGTGTTCAGAGATTCTCCAAATCCAAGAACCAAGTCTTATCAACGATGCGCAAGAATTCCTTAAAATGGGTACTGACGTTTCATGTAACCTTGGTTCAACAAACGTAGTCAACATGATGACATCGCCAGACTTTGGACGCTCTATTCGTGCCATGGTGCGTGCTCTTACCTTTGTTACTGATAATTCTCATATTAAAGCTGTCCCAACAATCGACCACGGAAACAGCCAAGCTCATACATTTGGACTTGGTGCTATGGGACTTCACAGCTATCTTGCTCAGCAATTAATCGAATATGGATCTCCTGAGTCTGTTGAATTCACAAGCATCTACTTCATGCTTTTGAACTACTGGACCTTGGTAGAATCAAATAATATTGCGCGTGAACGTGGTGTTACCTTCCACAACTTTGAAAAATCAGACTACGCGAACGGAAGCTACTTTGATAAGTACACAAGTGGTGAGTTTGTACCAAAATCTGATCGTGTTAAAGAACTCTTTGAAGGTATCTTTATCCCATCTGCAGCTGATTGGGCTGTACTTCGTGATAAAGTTAAAGCAGATGGGCTTTACCACCAAAACCGTCTTGCTGTAGCACCAAATGGTTCTATCAGCTACATCAACGATGTTTCTGCTTCTATCCACCCAATCACTCAACGTATTGAAGAACGACAAGAGAAGAAAATTGGTAAGATTTACTATCCTGCAGCAGGATTGTCAACTGAAACGATCCCTTACTACACTTCTGCCTATGACATGGATATGCGTAAAGTCATTGATGTTTATGCTGCGGCTACTGAACACGTAGACCAAGGACTTTCTCTCACTCTCTTCATGCGCAGTGATATCCCAACAGGTCTTTACGAATGGAAATCAGAAAATAAACAGACAACACGTGACCTTTCTATCCTTCGCAACTACGCCTTTAACAAGGGAATCAAGTCTATCTACTACGTTCGTACCTACACAGATGACGGCGGTGAAGTTGGTGCTAACCAATGTGAAAGCTGTGTGATTTAAAATCTCACTAAAATCTTGTTTATAAAGATAAGGGTAACATCAAAAAGTCGGAGTACCGACTTTTTGTGCGGTAACCCAATCACACAAGGCTAGAACATTCATCACTATTTTAATAAAATCAAAAGAAAGAGATTTGTAATGGAAACTTACTACAAAGCCATTAACTGGAATGCCATCGAAGATGTCATCGATAAATCAACATGGGAAAAACTAACTGAACAATTTTGGTTGGATACACGTATTCCCTTATCTAATGACTTAGATGACTGGAGAAAGTTATCAAATCAAGAAAAAGACTTGGTAGGAAAAGTCTTTGGCGGTTTGACACTTTTGGATACCATGCAGTCTGAAACAGGGGTTCAAGCATTACGTGCAGATATCCGTACACCACATGAGGAAGCTGTGTTTAACAACATCCAATTTATGGAATCTGTCCACGCTAAATCTTATTCTTCTATTTTCTCAACCTTGAATACCAAGACTGAGATTGAAGAAATCTTTGAATGGACTGATACAAACCCATATCTACAGAAAAAGGCACAAATCATCAATGAGATTTACCTTAACGGAACACCACTTGAAAAGAAAGTGGCTAGTGTATTCCTTGAAACCTTCCTCTTCTACTCTGGTTTCTTCACTCCACTCTACTATCTAGGAAATAACAAGTTGGCAAACGTAGCTGAAATTATCAAACTCATCATTCGGGACGAGTCAGTTCACGGAACATATATTGGTTATAAATTCCAACTTGGTTTCAACGAATTACCAGAAGAGGAACAAGAAAAATTAAAAGACTGGATGTACGACCTTCTTTACACACTTTATGAAAATGAAGAAGGTTATACCGAAAGCCTTTATGATGGTGTTGGTTGGACCGAAGAAGTTAAAACCTTCCTACGATACAACGCCAATAAAGCTCTTATGAACCTAGGACAAGATCCTCTCTTCCCAGACTCAGCTGATGATGTAAACCCAATTGTTATGAATGGGATTTCAACTGGTACATCAAACCACGACTTCTTCTCTCAAGTTGGTAACGGATATCTACTTGGTGAAGTTGAAGCTATGCAGGACGATGATTATAACTACGGATTAGACTAATTAATAAATATAAAAAAACATCTGGGTGAAAAACGAACACAGATGTTTTTTTGTTTTTGTTTATTTTTTTGTTTTCTTTAAGTTGCTTAGATGTTTAAAATATGATAAAATGATATTGGATATGGGGGTGATTCAATGCTAAAACAAGAAAAAAACTAGATATGATTTTTAGATATTGTCAATACAAGAGGAACCATCACTGTCAAAGAAATCATGAATCGTTTAGATATTTCTGATATGACTGCTCGACGTTATCTGCAAGAGTTAGCTGACAAGGATCTACTTGTTCGAGTGCACGGAGGTGCTGAAAAACTTCGTTCTGGTTCTCTATTAGCAAATGAACGCTCGAATGTTGAAAAACAAGCTCTTCAAATTGCTGAAAAACAAGAGATTGCTAAATTTGCTGGTCACTTAGTTGAAGAAAGAGAAACTATTTTTATCGGTCCAGGTACTACTCTTGAGTTCTTTGCGCGTGAACTTCCAATAGATAATATTCGTGTGGTAACAAATAGCCTTCCTGTTTTCGTTATCTTGAATGAACGAAAATTGACAGATTTAATTTTGATTGGTGGAAATTATCGAGAAATCACTGGTGCTTTTTGTCGGAACCTTAACGCTCCAAGATATTGAAAGTCTTCAATTCTCTAAAGCTTTTTGTTAGTTGCAATGGTATAAAAGATCATGCTATCGCTACTTTTTAGCCAAGATGAAGGTGAAGTCCAAAAAGATAGCCCTTCAAAAATGCAAATAAAAAAAGTATCTCTTAGCGGATCACAGCAAATTCGATAAATTTGATTTTTATACTTTTTATAATATTGCAGATATCGATACTATTATCTCCGATTCAAAAACTTAGCGATGAAAACCCTAAAAACTTTATCAAAACAAACAAAAAAATTATTAAATCAATACATTAAAAATCTCACCATTGGTGAGATTTTTTTCATACACTTACTCGATAAGGCCTGTTTCAGCTACTTTCTTATACCAATGAGCTGATTTCTTAGGATAACGTTCTTGTGTATCGAAATCAACGTAGAAGAGTCCGTAACGTTTTTCATAACCATTAGACCATGAGAAGACGTCCATCAATGACCAAATGAAGTATCCTTTAACATTTGCGCCATCGGCAATCGCATCAGACAATACTTCCAAGTGTTGTTTCACATAATCAATACGGCCATCATCGTAAACAGTGTTGTCCACAAATTCATCTTTGTATCCAAGTCCGTTTTCAGTGATGTAGATCTTCTTGTAGTTTGGATAATCTTTTTTAACACGCATGATTTGGTCATACAAACCTTGAGGGTAGATAATCCAGTCCCAGTCAGTACGAGGTACATAGTCAGGAGCTACACGACGTCCAACACCTTTAATTTGGTACTTAGAGCTTCCTTTTTCCCCTTTACCATTGTGGATAATTTCAGTTTCACCATCAAATGCTTCCATCCAATCACTCATGTAGTAGTTAATTCCAAGGAAGTCATTCAGGTCTTTAGCTGCTTCAAGTGCCAAAAAGTCTTCGTCTCGAAGATCCAACTCACCACCATTAACTGAAAGAATGTGGTTTACACCTTCCATGGTTTTATCGGAATAGTGCCCAAGGTAGGTTGCATCCAAGATAAATTTGTTGTGGATGATATCTTCCAATCCAGCCGCCCGAACGTCAGCAGGATTTTTAGGATCCAATGGATACTTAGTAGGAAGGGCGTGAACAACCCCGATTTCACCTTTGTAGCCTTTGTCTTTGTACAATTTCACAGCACGTGCATGAGAAACCATCATATTGTGGTGAGATTGGAAGACTTTGGCAAGGTCATATTGAATACCTGGTGGGAATTTACCAACCAAGTATTGACCATCACCGATTGGGCCAATTTCATTGAAGGTTGTCCAGTAGTTTACTTCTGGAAATTCTTCGAAACAGAAAGCAGCATAATCTACAAAGTGTTCAATATTTTCACGATTCAAGAAGTCTCCATTTGAGTGAAGAGCTTCAGGAGTATCAAAGTGGTGAAGAGTTACGAATGGTTCTACATGACGTTTATGACATTCTGCAAATAGATTGTGGTAGAATTCAACCCCTTTAGGATTCACTTCACCGTAACCTGTTGGAAAAATCCGTGACCAAGCAATTGAAATACGGATACCGTTTACCCCATATTCCTCTGCCAACTGCAAATCTACTGGATATTTATGGTAAAAATCACTCGCTGGTTCAGCAGTATACCAATAGTTGTCTGCTAAGTATTTGTCCCAAGCAACTGGTCCTTTTCCGTCAGTATGGGTAGCTCCTTCTGCTTGATAGGCAGCCGTTGCCCCACCAAAAATAAAATCTTTAGGAAGTGTTTTTGTCATTTTCTCACCTATTTCTTGATTGTATAAAATGAAAAGTGAGGGGAGAGGAGTTAGTGAGCCATCCATCTCCATCTCACTTCTTGTAGCAAGTCACCGAATTGTGACATGAGGAGGTAAAAACGATATCTTTTTACCGACGAATTAATAAAGCGATTAGGAAATTCACCATAGCGATTTCCGTAACTATAGGAGACTATTTCAGAGTCCCTATCGTTAATCGAATTGAGCTTGAACAAAGGCTAGAGCGCCTTTTTCCATCACGAGTCAATTTAATGTATTGTGCTCCTTCTGTCTTAGCGAGTTTGATACCTAATTTATCTGTTTCAGCTTTCATATCTTCGAAGTTAGAAGCAACTTGTGGAGCCAAGATAACCAGATCAAACTCTGGTAACATTTCACGGTGGGCTCCATAGCCACCTGCTGCAGCTTTAACTGGAACTTTATACTCTTCTGCTGCTTTATTCAAAGAATTGGCAAGAAGACCACTTGTTCCTCCACCCGCACAAAGAACCAATACGTTTGTTTCTTTTGTGATATTATTTTGAACTGGTTCACCTTCAACACCAGCTTTTTCAAGAATAGCATCTGCTTTTGCAGTGTTAAAGTTTGCAGCAACTTTTTCTTTCAAGCTATCGTTTGATTTACCTGAACGTTCTTCTTCAAGAATTTGTTCATCATAAACTTTAAGGAATGGGTAGTAAATGACTACGTCCACTACAATGAGTAATGCAGCAAGGATGAATGATAGAAGTTGGAAGTTAGTACCAAGGACTAGACCAAGTGGTGCTGGAGTTGTCCATGGTAGGTTAGCAGTAAATGAGTTCATTCCAAGTGTTTCGATAAAGAATTTGAAAATCCAAACGTTCGCAATTGGAGCAAAGATAAATGGAATGAAGAAGATTGGATTCAATACCAATGGAGCACCGAACAAGATTGGTTCGTTAACACCAAAGAATGTTGGAACTACAGATGCACGTCCGATTGCACGGTTACGTTTAGATTTTGTTAACCACATGAACATAAATGGAACAACAAGAGTCGCACCAGTACCACCCATAGTAACGATAAACATTTGGGTACCTGAAGTAAGAATCTTATCAGCATGCATTCCTTGTTGAATCAAGTTCAAGTTTACTTCAGCATTTGCATAAGTAATAGCTGCGATAGCTGGTTCAACGATTGAAGGACCGTGGATCCCTACGAACCAGAAGAAGGCGAAGGCACCAAAGATGATTGTTATTCCAAGGTAACCATCAGCAGCAGAGAAGAGAGGTGCAAAGAATTTACCAATTGATTCTGCAACACTTGCACCAACAAAATGGCGTGCAAGTAAGTCTAGAGCATAAAGAGAAACAACTGAAAGTGTGAAAGGAATAACGTCTTTAAAGACTTGTGAAATATTCGGTGGAACTTCGTCAGGCATGCGAATTGTCACATTGTTTTTCACACAGACTTTATAGATGCTTACTGTTACAAATGCAGCGAGAAAGGCTGAGAGCAAACCTTTAGTGCCTAAGAATCCAGTAGCAAAACCGTTCTCAATAGGGTCAGCTGCTAACATCAACAAACCAACAATAGCTGCCAATAGTGTTGACATGTAGTTGATTTGATTTGTTTTTTTCCATGCTACGGTTAACAGAGTCTGTTAACGATTTTGCAGTTGTACCAGCAACCAAGACAGCTAGAATCCCCATTGAATAGCTATAAGGTTTCATCAATAGTGCCACTACATCATCTGACCACTGGAATCCCCATGAATTAGGCACAAAGGCAATCAAGATAAAAATACTTGAGAATAGAATGACTGGCATTCCTGCGATAAATCCATCACGAATAGCACGAAGATAGATATTACGAGATAGTTTTTTTCAAAGAAAGGTTTTTCCTTTCTCGATAAAAGCAATTAACTTATTCATTATTTAGCTCCTCTTTTATAAAGTTCAATTAAATGATGCATCAAATCTTTTAGCAAGATTGTGGTCATCAAATGGTCTTGTCCATGCATCATAGTCACGCTATAAGCCAAATCGTCACCCGATGCTTCCTTGCTTAATAGACTTGTTTGTGCGTGATGGGCTTCAGCGATGCAAGATCCAGCTTCCTCAACTAGGCTATCTGCTTTTTGCAAAATCACCAGCTTCTGCAGCTTTTAGAGCTTCTAAGAGTTTTGAACGAGCATCGCCAGCATAGGCAACAATCTCAAAACCCTAACAATGTTACTTCTTCTCTATTCATGATAGATTTCTCCTTATAATTTTTTTAATAAATATTATGACAATAAACGTTGAATATGTAGAACAAGGTAAACTCGTTCACTCTTATAAAGGTCAACACCCGTTTCCTGTGCAATAACTTCATAAATTTTACTACCAATTTCGAATGCTATCGGATAGGTATTTTTTTATATGTTTCTCCATATCAAGCAAGGATTGATTATCATCCCGACTTCGATCAAGGTAATCCAAGAAATAATTTAGATGAATCATAAAACGGTCGTAGAAATTATTATTTTCAGGGGTTCGCTGGATTTTATAACTCTTCAAAACGCTTTTCGACCCTCTTTAAAATTTCCTTTCTCTTATCAATCGACTCAACAACTTCAACTTCATTCTCACCTTCGGCGTTGATGAAATGATAAGCGATACGAATGATTTCGTCTTCAGGAAAAATTTTTTGTCAGTTTTTGACGATAAATTTCAAAAAGCTTCTTGTGCAATTTGAAAAAGCGATAGGATATTTAGCAGAAATGTCAGGCAGTTACTATCCTTATAGCGTCCTTGGCTAATAGCTTGATAAGAACAATAGATATGATCAGTTAAGGTTACGTAGAGATACTCTTGAACAGGATATTGATATTTTTTTGAAAGGTTATCTATAATCTCATAAGTAACCGTAATAAAATCAAGTGGAACATCTTTAAGTAAAGCCATGAAATTTTCTCGAGATTCCTCGTTTTTCATTCGAAAGATTTTTTCAACTTGATCCTCAGAAATTAAATCTCCCTTCTTTTTACCAAAGGCAATTCCTTTTTCCAATAACTACGAGTTCCTCGCCATCACCGTTCCGTACAAGAGAAACATTATGGTTCATTGGATTTAATATCCGATACATGATGACCTCCTTATCTTTCCATTTAAGATTATGAGTATAAAAAATGACCACAAATGAACCCAGAAAAATTTTTCCGAGTCATCTGTGATCATGCCTAATATTACTTAGTAACACTCACTTTGTATTAACTTGTGACTTAAGTATAGCACAAGATTTTTATTTTGTAAACCTTTACATACAACTTTTTTTAAAAGTTTTTTAGCTAGGTTTTAGGACATAAAAGGAGGGGAAATTTAGACACGTTCGGTCCATGAAGTTGCTGTTGTTTTAAGAACCTTGTTGAGTTCGTCAATGTTCTCAAATCCAGTTGTACGTAACCACTCACGAGCTGCTGCTTCACCGTCTTTGATGTAGGCTTCAACTGATCCAGCCCATGTTGCACGTCCACAAAGAACGCCGTTGAAGTTTGCGCCTGATTCGTGGGCAAAGACAAGAGTTTCTTGGAAGAGTTTAGCGGATACACCTGCACTCAAGTAGATGTAAGGAAGGTTAGTAGCTTCGTCTTGTGCTTTGAAGAAAGCAGCTGCTTCTTCACGTGTATGAACGATTTCTCCATCACCAAAGCCTTCAACGTATTTCACGTTAACTGGAACTTCTACTTTCAAGACATCAATGTTGAAACGTGGGTCTGAGAAGACCTTCATAGCACCGATAACCTTATGTGGTTTTACTTTAGCGTATTCTGCAGAACCTGCATCAGCAATCTTTTCATCGTAAGCCAAGATTTCAAGGAAGAATGGAATGTCTTCACCCACACACTCAGAACCAATACGTTCAATGTATGCTTGTTTTTGTTGGTTAAGTTCGTCAGAGCTATCTACGTCATAGTAAAGCAAGAATTTAACGGCATCTGCACCTTGTTCTTTGATACGTTTTGCAGACCAAACGTCCAAGCAGTCTGGCAAGCGTTTTGTACTTGTTGTATCGTATCCTGTTTTTTCATAAGCAAGGAGAAGACCTGCATTTGGATCAAGAGCTTTTGTAGCTGGAAGTCCGTACTCGGGGTCAAGTAGCATTGATGAAGCATATTTAGTCAATTCATCTGCCACTAATACTTTTAGTTCTTCCATTTGAGCAACTGTTGGCTCTTCTGTTTGGTATTGAGCCATGAGGCGTTTCAAAGCACCACGTTGGTCAAAAAGCGAGAGCTGAGATGATACCGTTCTCATCAGAGAGTTTTTTTGCATACAAGCGCGTTTATTTTCTGTTAAAACCATTTTATACCTCTTTTACAATTAATTGGTCATATAGACCTTGATAGTTAGCCATATTGACATGACCGGTCATTTTTTCTTGAGCATTAAGCATGCCAAGGACATTTGCCTTGATCAACAGTTCTTGATCCGTTTCTTTATGGAAAAGACCTGAAGCAATACCTGCTACTGTAGAATCACCAGAACCAACTGGATTTACTACTTGAATTCTTGGAATATCTACTTTGTAGAAAGTGTTACCGTGTTTTGCAAAGGAACCGTTAGCACCTAGAGAAACGATAATCCACTCAATTCCATCAAATAGTGGTTCTTGAAGAACTTCTTTTAATTCATCCAAATCTTTAGAAATTTCTCTTCCCAAAAGTTGAGACAATTCTTCATTATTTGGTTTAATTACCGTTGGTTTATGTGGAGACTCAAGAACTGCCCGAAGTGCAGCACCTGAACAGTCCAATACAACAGGTTTCCCAGCATGATTCGCAAGTTCAACTAAACTAGCATAGTAATCAACTGGAAGTCCTGCAGGTAGACTACCTGAAATGGCCACTACCTCTACAGTCTCTACAAGTTCTTTGAAATGAGCCAAGAAATCTTGACCTTCTTTTTCTTGAACTTCAGGACCTTTTTCTAGGATTTCTGTTTGGTTTTCTCCATGTAGAATTGCGATACAGTTACGTGTTTCACCTTGAATAGAGAAGAAACGTTTGTTTACTTTATCATCAATTTTTTCTACTAAAAAATCACCAAGTTTTCCACCGACAAGTCCTGTTGCGACTACGGAGTCACCAAATTCAGATATGACACGAGTAACGTTAAGACCTTTACCACCAGCCGTTTTAGTGACATCTACAACACGGTTGACAGTGTCAATTTTCAGTTCATCCAAAGGATAGGAAATATCAATGGATGGGTTCATTGTGACTGTTAAAATCATAAGTCACCTCTTAGTCGTGGTATTCACCACGATCCCATTTTTCAAGGAACTCTGTAAAGAAGTTGGCATCAGTTTGATGATCGTTATGAGTTTCAACGTGTTGGATTTTAGCGATCAATTTTTTGTTTTCTTCTGATGGTTTGTATTCAGCATTGATGAAAGCTTCAATGATATCGCACATGAGCAATTCACCAGTGATTTTACCACCAAATCCGATTACATTGGCATTCAATTGTTCTTTTGCATAAAGAGCTGTTGTCATATCGCGAACCAAAGCAGAACGAACACCAGGAACCTTGTTAACAGCATTATTAATACCTACACCAGTACCACAGATACATACACCAAGATCAGCTTGGCCACTAACTACTGCTTCACCAACTTTTTTACCAAAGATAGGGTAGTGGGTACGAGCGTGGTCATAAGTACCAAAGTCGATAACTTCATGTCCTTTTGATTTCAAAAATTCTGAAACAGCCATTTTTTCATTTGTTACGATGTGGTCACATCCGATTGCAATTCTCATTAGTTATTCCCTCCGATTAATTGTATAAATCTAATATCATTTATCCTAACTCAAGAAAAATCAAGATTAGCTTAGGAAGCGAGCTGCGAGCATAACTGAGGTTAGCTAAAGTGAGCTGACGACAGATTATCTTGATTTTTGAAGAGTATTAGCACATTTTGTTCAACATGTCGACACGGATTTGGTGACGACCGCCGTCGTATTTACCATTTACAAAGCCTTTAGCAATGTTTTTAGCTAATTCATCACCAACAAGTTGAGCACCCATCGTAATCATACGTGAGTTGTTGTGACCGCGAGTCATATAAGCTGAACGTTCATCAGAAACTTCTGCAGCAACCATTCCTTTGATTTTAGTAGCAACCATAAACGGACCTGCACCATAAGCATCAATGACGATACCAAGGTTTTTGTTCTTCTTTCTTAACTTCTTCCGCAACTGCTAGAGTTACATCAACAAAGTCTTGACCTTCTGCTGTAACATCCACTACGTGGAAGTTTTTCTTTTTCCAAGAAGTTTTTTTACAACTTCTTTCAATCTCAAACCTGCAGCATCTGCACCAATAACAATAGCCATATTGTATACTCCTTTTTATAATAGACCAGTAAAACTTTCTGATTTTAGCCTAAAAAGAGACCTTTATCAAATAGTTACTAGTAGTTTTTGTTGACAATAATTTAAATTAAGGACAAATATCTTATTCGTTTCTTAATAAAGCTTTTCTTCAGAGAAAAGCCAGAACAGTATTCTTGTTAAAATAAACACAAATTGTTCTCTATAAACATAATATACTACTATTAGTTGAAAAAGTCAACAATTTATGTTTGTTTTTGTTTATTTTTTTATAAAAATCTCGATATCAAATCCAAGCTGATCAAAATTACCAGGTTTTAAAATTTTAACATCTTTCTTATCTTCCAGTCTATCTCCTTCTTCTATTGAAGTAGACAAACCTGACCATGGTTCCAAGGCAATAAAAGGCCCTTTATTAAGAGTTGACCATACGATTAAATTTGGAAACTCTTTAAAATCTAGTTTCAAACCTTTATCATGTTTTCGTGAACGCAAAGCTACTGTGCGAGATTCCAACTTATCTAATGTCACAGCATCATAGCTAAAGAAGTCATAATTCAAGTCTATTTCTTTTTGATTATTTAACCAAGAATTTCTATCTTTTAAATCCAACATTCCTGTTTCTGGGAAAGGTTTTGGAACTGTACATGTTTCTGGCTTTTCAAATTCAAGATAGTAATCTTCATATACCTCGTCATCTAGTAAGGGACAGTTAAAACCAGGATGCCCACCGATAAAATATGGCATACTCTTTTCTGATTCTTTATTATAGATTTTTATACTGAGTACGTATGGTTTTTCCCAGTCACTGTATAAGTGATTTCTAAACGAAAAATGATAAGGGTAATTTGCATACATTTCTTCATCATCTTCAATTGCAAAAAGTCACAGAATTTTTATTTTGCTCTACTAAGTCAAAATTCTTTTCTTTCGAACCAAACCATGACGTGGGATTTTACCTTTTACTTGACTACCATCTTCCTTATCATAAAGGACCGTATCATTTCTAACGGATCCACAGATTGGAAATAAAACAGGTGCTTGACCACTCCAATATGTTGCATCCCCTTGCCATAAATATTCTACACCATCTTTATCTTTTATAGAAGATAGCGCTCCTCCTAAACTCTTAAACTCTACTTGTAAATAATCAGATTTTTAATTCAATCATAAGTCTTACCTCCAATTTTTCTAAAAAAACTAGGCTGAATGCTCCATAGTGGAAACTGACAACCTAGTTTTTACAATTTAGATTTCCTATAGTTAGAATTTATAAATTTTTGATTTAACTAGTAGCTTCAGTAATATATTTATAAATACCTTCTGAGTTGTAAGTTTAGATAAATCTTCCAGATGACCATTTCCAGTAAAAAAATCCATTAGCTGAGATAGTATGTTGATTTGACTTGAATTTGAATTATTGATAATAAAGAAAACCCAGGATACTATTACTTCTTTATTAGGAGATATCATATTATAAAATGTAACTGGCTTGACAAGTCTAACCACCACAATCTTTTTGTCTAAACTATGGTCAACATCGGTATGAGGAATTGCAACATTTGGCAAATTATTCCCCAAAAATTTATATTTAAACCAGTTGGAAATAATTTTTCACGTTCAATCAAT
>BNJU01004891.1_pt1 | contig 56953 bp, 73 predicted proteins | sample 8539281 | NCBI WGS metagenome assembly BNJU01 (sample SAMD00202456, study PRJDB9452) | human saliva metagenome | isolation source: human saliva | place: Japan
TCTTTATTACCAGTACAAACGGTAAAGACAACCACCAATAACCACCTGTAACGATCTGCGCCGATAATGGCTGCCAGGCTGTTACCAACGCGTTGTGCGTAATATTTCCAGCGGCTTTGCAAGCTCGTTTGCGAAACTGCCACGTGAAAAGAGTACGTCGAAAGACTAAGCTTGCAGTTATGGAGTTTGACAGGCTCTCGGACAGACTCCCGCATTTTCCGTATCTGCGCTGATGTTTTGTCTGTTACCAATTTGTCGCGATCGTTCTCTGTCGCTTTAGCACCAAACTTTCGTGTTTGACGTTATGGATAAGAAGGCGTTCACTGCTTCAACTCATCTGATCTTGAACGCAGATGACATGCAGTTAGCTGCGAGCTTGCTCCTCAGTGCACTTGCATGTGCGTGTTACTCCATTGCAAAGGCTGGCAGAAGAAGCACCGCAAACGAGTGGGCATTGTTTCGAGATCTGCCGCCTGCGTGCGGTGGCAAGCTCAAGGCGGGATTATGCGCACTGAGGCATCTGCCACGCAGCTTGCGAGGTGCGGCTATACTGCAACTCGATATGAGGTCATTTCCGGTAGAGCCAGGGGCTTCGCAAGTTTGTGGTCAGGAGCACTGCCATGAGGGTGCACCAACATGTAAGTACAAGCAACAGCTATTCTATCGTCATACCTCTATAACTTGTTTGCTTGGCCATCATGTAACCGCACGTGAGATGGGTCTTGCGCCTACGACTATCGCTGCGTCTTTGCAACGCGATAACATTGCTTCCTCCGTACAACGAGATCCGGCTACAGCGGTCGTCGTCTTATTAGCATGGCTTCCTGGGGCGAGAATGACACAGCTGGCTCTGGTCACCATTGATATCCTGCGTAAAGCAGCCAGGCGATCAGGCAATTATCATCATGATTGCTGATGCGTACTGTGGCAAAGCAGTAGACCAGACAGAGTATATTGGCTGGTACTATCAGACTGACTTTGAGTTCTTGCAAAGATCCAAGTGTTAAACAGGTCGTATTTATGGCGACACATCCTTGAGCTGCAGCCGACTTGGGCTTGCGGGCGTGAATCAGCTAAAACCTTTGTATAAACTCTCCAGAAGAGACAGCTGATTTGGTCGATCTTGACGCTGCATAGCACGTTTTCTGTGCACATAGCCTCTGGCAGCGGCATTGCCGATATCGGCAGAAAGCCGTATTATTGAGCGCTTGAGCAGATGGAGGCCTCCGCATGAGTAATCCAGCAACTAAGATTGAAGTTTCTCTATCCGTACGGCAACCAAGGTGGAACCAACGGAGTGCCCTCTACCTGAGCTTGCCTTCCAAAAGAGCTTTCGTATATACTTCTCACGCAGCAACGCCTTGCTTTGTTGATCGCCCGCCATCGGCGGTATCATAGCGCATGACAGAAGCCCAGCAAAACTTGTATGTTCTCGCCTTATGCGCTTGCGAGAGGACAGGCTTGCGACTGGCTGATCGGGGCGTTCCTATGCTGTTTGGGCAGCGCTTTCAGGCACGGCGAGAAAATCGTTAATCACGACGGTTCTGTGAGCTCTGGGCCTCTTGAAGTTCTGACCGCTCGCTATATGCCCCAGCGCTTCCACGATGTCCAGGTGGGAGAGTTTGATCCTGGCAATGTGTCAAAGAGCAACTTTTGTTGTCGTTGGCTTTAGATGGATTCACCTCACCGGGGAGATAACTCTAACTGCTCGCTTAAAAAATGAGGTAGGTTTTGGCATCAATAAAAAGCAAGCTGGAGGTTTCCGTCGCAAGAACCATGTGCCACTGGCTGATTGGGCCCTGCTTCCGCTCAATCCTTATCTCACACGGTGGATTTTGGATATCAGAGGCGAGGAAGACCTCCTCTTGCTTTTTGAGGAAGAGGCGGTCGCAGCGTATCAAAACATGCTCGTGAGATGGTCTATCCAGGAATGCACCTGCATTATTAAATTGTGTCTGCACTGCTCATTTGCTCATAGTACATTTCGTCGTATCATGAATTAAATTTTTAGAGTTAACAAAGAGGTTGTTTTGCGCAGGTTTTCTTCAGCTTATGCAACAAAACAGTCGCAGCTCAGCACTTATATCTGTATTGGTATTGCTGCCCTTTGTGCATGCACTTGCGCTGCAGCTCTTCTTTTCTTGGGCGGTCTTGGCAGGGGTCCTGTGCGGTTCCGCATTTCTGAGGCCAGTTTGTGGTTATTGCACTCTTTACCATGACGCAATCCCAGGACTGACAGCTTGGCTGCGTGTGCAACCTTGCAAAATGGTTATTTCTGGCTCGGTGCTTTGGGAGTTAGACGTAGTCTTTGGTTCTCTGGCAACTGCTCTTGGTGCATGGTTTTACCTGGAAGAACAGGAAGAACTGTACCACTTGCGCTCCTGGGGCCAAGTGCTTGCAAATGCCGTTGTGTGTCTGCACTATCTTCCCATTTTGCTTACAGGATTGGGATTCTACACAATTCCATTACCTGTTGAACTTGATGGATCGTATCCTCTTATGTTCTTGTTTGGTTTTATCACCACAGGACTCGGAGAGGCTGTTGTTCTCTACGTACTCGGAGCTCCTTTGGCTCGTGCGCTTAAGCATTCGCCTTTGCCGCAGCAGCTTGCTTCTGAGGATTCTGCTGCAGAATCAGTAGAGAACTAGACAACCATGCAAAGACTTGCTCAGTACATACATAGATCGACCAGGATGGTCCTGATTATTCTTGCCTGTGTATTGCTGGGCCTGCTTTCTTGGAGCGTCATGGCGAACAACCTGTTTGCCGCTCTTGTTGCAGGCGGAGGACTTGCCACGGTCATTGTTCTTGGTGGCACTACCCAGCCTGGTAATGAGCACGCCAGGTCTCAAGCAACAGAGCGAACACTTGAGGTTGCCTCTAAGACGCTCAAGACCTTACGCGGAGGCTTGTCGCAAGAAACAGCGCCAACTATCTGCACACTATTGCTTCCAGAAACTTCTGCAGCCGCTATTTCAATCACAGATACAGAGTATGTGTTGGGTTTTGAGGGAGACATTGCAACCTCGCATATGCCTGGTTCAAAAGTGGTTGGCCCTGCAACCGAGGTTCTGGAAAGTGGCCGCATGGAGACGTTTGTCTCGGTAGATAGTCGTCAGCAGGGTACTACAAGGCGCGCGGGGCTGGCAATGGTGGCAGTTCGCTGGCATCATGTTCCGTTGATTGTTCGAGGACCGCACGGTTGGCACTATCAAGCTCTACTATCGTCGTGGCATTGAAATTGATCGTACGCAGTTGGCAATTGCTGAGGGACTGGGCGAGCTTCTCTCCACGCAGCTTTCCTCATATGAGCTTGATCGCCAGGCAGAGTTAACCGCTCGAGCAGAGGTCAAAGCCTTGCAGGCACAGATTAATCCGCATTTCTTGTTCAACACGCTCAATACCATTGCATCTCTTACGCGTACAAACCCCAATAAGGCGCGAGACCTGCTTCGCGAGTTCTCTGTGTTTTATCGCCGTACGCTTAGCGAGAGCTCTCAAGGCGCGCTCATTCCGCTTTCTGAGGAATTGACACAAAGCGCGCTGGTGTTGACAATTGAGAAGAGCGCGTTTTGGAGAAAGAGAGCGTATTCAGAGTCTGGAGCATGTCGATGAGGATGCGAAAGATGTTCAGGTACCGTCTTGCAGTTCAGCCCATTGTCGAGAATGCCGTGAGGCACGCTATGAAAGATGAAGGCGCCCTCCATATTGACATCCACGTCACACGCGATGATGATGATATTCTTATATCTGTTGCTGATGATGGTCTTGGAATGGATGAAGAGACTGTTTCTCGCTTGCTTAATAGTCAAGGTCCTACACCCAGAGTTCTTCGAGGGAGAAATAAGAGGCACGGGTATTGCCATTAAGAACGTAGGGGCACGTGAGCGTAGTTGAGCGCTACGACGCCGTTGGCTCTGGCGCGAAATGATGTCTAAGCCAGGGCAGGGCACGTGCGTGACACTCAAGCTTGCAGGTGCGGCTGCAGGCAACAGCATAGTAGTATCGGTTTTTGTAACGCTGCGTTAGGTCGTTGGGAGATGAATGACATGCGTGCCATGATTGTTGATGACGAGGCTCCAGCCCGTTCTGAGCTCAGGTTCTTGCTTGAGGAGACCGGCCGTCTCGAGAAATCGTGAGGCCACAAGTGCAAAGGGATGCTGTCGAGAAACTCATGAGTCTCGTGTTGAGGTCTTGTTCCTCACATCTCCATACCCTAGAACAAATGGAATGCAGCTTGCAGGCTCTTCACAAGCTGAAAGATCCTCCTCGAGATTGTGTTTGTCACCATATAGCAGTACGCGCTGGATGCCTGGCGTTAACGCGGGTGAGTTACCTGATGAGGCCGTTGAGACCGAGCGCCTTGAGCAGGCTCTTGATAAGGTTGAGGCGCCTGCGCCCTCAGTCTCCTATGGCAACCATTGAGGCGTATTCCTGTCATTGGGCAGGCTTAAGTTCTTATTCCAATTAGTCGATTCCTTTATTGAGGGCAAAAGACGATTACTCCTGCTCACAGAAGACGATCGCTTCTTGTCTACTATTTCTCTGCAAAAACTTGAAGAGCGCCTTTGATCACACGGATTCTTCGCATTCATCGGCAGCTTTATCGGTGAATCTTGAGTATGTTGACGATGTTGAGTTATCTCTGCTAGTATCCTGCAGTTGACTATTCGGGGATTTGAGGAGCGTCACATTTCGGTTTCTCGCCGTCGATGTGGTCGCACTCAAGCGAGCACTGGGACTGTAAAGCTCAACAGGGTTTCTCGCCAGCAGCAAAAAGCGCACATGGGAGTTTGGTATAGCGCACTAAGTGGTTTGACGTATGTTCAGATACGCATGGGTATGTTGTCATCTAGGTTGCTGAGGCTCTGCAGGCGCCAACTACATTGTGCATGCTGGAGATGTTACCTCTAACGCCGATTATCAGACGCTGCGAAGATTGCTCAGTCAAGCTTTGCCTGGGGCAATAATGACTTCTGCTACAGCTATGGTCCCGCTGGTAAAAGAAAAAGATTATTTCTCTTTGCAGCTCGGTCTCTAAGTGGCAGGTATGTCATTATCGCGAGAGCGACCTGGTCAAATGCAATGTGCTATCTGCGGTCCTACGCATAAGCCTTTTGTACAGCGTGACGGTGGACCAATACACTTGTAATGAATCCAGGGAGCCCTACCTACCCGCGTGGTCGCGAGGGCGCAACAATGGGACGTATTATTGTTGATGATGAAACAGCCCAGGTAGTCAGCGCAGAGATTATTAGTCTGTCTTCGCTTCGGGTGCTTTCTTCTTGTAAATAAGCGATGGAATCATCAGCTTGGTAAAAAGCACTAGCCATACAAGGGCAAGCGAGAAACCAGCAATGACGTCGGTAGCGTAGTGCACGCAGATAAATTCTACTGACGCCAATCATAATGATGACACCTGAGAACTGAGGCACACAGAATCCAACGTCTGGCTTGTCTTTCTCGTATGCCAGACAAGCCAAATGAGTAGGCCATAAAAAGCCATCGAGAACATCGAGTGGCCCGACGGGAAGCTGTAGCCAGTTTCAACTACTAGCCTAAAGCCATCTGGACGAGGACGCTGGACAATAGCCTTAAAGATAAGGTCAACAATAACAACGCCACCCAGGTTAATAGAGGCAAGCCTGCCAACACTTGGTCCTGGTGCAAAGGCCTTAGCATACAATAAGCATGACAATAACGGTGACGAGGGGCTTACGCAGGGTCAGAGAACCCTTCCATTATCTCTGTGAGAAGAGGAGTCTGAGGGTGGACAACAAAAAGCCTGTAGGCAAAGTGATCAATGCCAATGACGTCGCCTTCAGAAACGTCAATCAACAGAAAAATAAGAATGCTGATGAGACAAAGCAGAATGATGGTGAAAGGCTAGAACACGCAGACGCTGTGAAAAAGGCGCTTGCGAACTCCCTGTTAAAGTCCTGTCTTTTTGAGCATCAAGGCTTTTATCGGCCATTAGTTCTCCTTGTAACAAAAAGGCGGCACATGATGGACGTACCGCCGCTTGGTTCAATAGATAAAGCCAGCGCAAGCGCGTGACACACAAGAACTTACAGGTTAGCGTTAAGCTCAGAAACGAGGTCAGCCTTAGGAAGATTGCCAACCATGGTGTGAACTGGCTCACCGTTCTTGAAGAGAATAAGGGTTGGGATAGAAACGATGCGGAAACGAGTTGCAAGATCAGCCTCGTCGTCAACATTTACCTTGTAGACGTCAAGCTTGTCTGCCATCTCATTGCCAACTTCCTCAACGACTGGGCCAAGAGCGCGGCAAGGACCACACCAGGATGCCCAGAAATCAACGAGGACAGGCTTGTCTGCGTTAGCAAGAACAGAATCGAACTCTGCAGTAGTGAGCTGCTGTGCCATAACGAACCTCCAGTTACATACGGCTATAAAGCCATTAACTTTTTATTGCTAGGAAACTTATCCCCAAATTAGAGAAGTGTATACACATAACTTTATAGACTTGCTCAAATTGTGAATTACGTGCATAGTTGGCATATAAGAAAGAGGTGCATGCCAAGCGAAAGATCTATGCGAAAAGAAGCCTACATGGCAAAAACAACGCATGAGTTTGGAGATTTTGCTGCTCAGGGGGTGTGTATGGCAGGCAATGCTTTTGCATCGGTTTTATTGGTAAAAGGCCAGGAAGACTTTGAAGAGGCTGAACTTTCTGCACTTAAAGCTTCTTTAGAGCATTTAGGCTATGCGCCTGAGGCATGGGCCACCTTGCCCGCGCTCTTGGCCAGTCGTTGAGTCACGTCCTGGCAGTGCTAGGCGAGACACGCCTTGGCGGTCTAGATACGGTAGCTGTTGACGCCGTGGCTGATCTTGCAACTCGTTATCAGCGCGTCGCTATCCTTGCTGTCGCTGACAAGGTGACGCGCAGTTCACTTCCTGGTTGGCATGTTCCTGTAGGCTGGACCTGCGTTCTGAGCTTAATCTTGCTAACTGGTACGCTTGATGACGCTCATCAGCAGCAGCGCTGCCTCATCGTGAACTAAGCGGCGGTACGTCTATCGGCGTGCCGCCTTTTTGTTACAAGGAGAACTAATGGCCGATAAAAGCCTTGATGCTCAAAAGACAGGACTTTTAACAGGAGTTCGCAAGCGCCTTTTTCTACAGCGTCTGCGTTCTAGCCTTTCTACCATCATTCTGCTTGTCTCATCAGCAATTTTTTTTTTTCTGTTGATTGACGTTTCTGAAGGCGACGTCATTGGCATTGATCACTTTGCCTACAGGCTTTTTGTTGTCCACCTCAGGACTCCTCTTCTCACAGAGATAATGGAAGGGTTCTCTGGACTTGCAAGCCCCGTCACCGTTATTGTCATGCTTATTGTGGTTGCTGCGTTTGCACCAGGACCAAGTGTTGGCAGGCTTGCCTCTATTAACCTGGGTGGCGTTGTTATTGTTGACCTTATCTTTAAGGCTATTGTCCAGCGCCCTCGTCCCGATGGCTTTTAGGCTGGTAGTTGAAACTGGCTACAGCTTCCCGTCGGGCCACTCGATGTTCTCGATGGCTTTTTATGGCCTACTCATTTGGCTTGTCTGGCATTACGAGAAAGACAAGCTACAGCGTTGGATTTGGTGTGGCCTGTTCTCAGGTGTCATCATTATGATTGGCGTCAGTAGAATTTATCTGGGTGTGCACTACGCTACCGACGTCATTGGTGGTTTCTCGCTTGCCCTTGTATGGCTGGTGCTTTTTACCAAGCTGATGATTCCATCGCTTATTTACAAGAAGAAAGCACCTCAAGCGAAGACAGACTAATAATCTCTGCGCTGACTACCTGGGCTGTTTCATCATCAACAATAATGCGTCCCATTGTTGCGCCCTCGCGACCACGCGGGTAGGTAGGGCTTCCTGGATTCATTACAAGCGTATTGGTCCACTCGTCACGCTGTACAAAAGGCTTATGCGTGTGACCGCAGATAGCAATATTGCATTTGACCAGGTCAAGCCTCTCGCGATAATGACATACCTGCCACTTGAGACCAGCTGCAAAGAAAATAATCTTTTTCTTTACCATGGGACCATAGTTGTAGCAGAAGTCATTATTGCCCAGGCAAAGCTTGACGGGAGCAATCTTCTGCAGCGTCTGATAATCGGCGTTTGAGGTAATATCTCCTGCATGCACAATGTAGTTGGCACCTTGCAGAGCCTCAAGCAACTCAGATGACAAATACCCATGCGTATCTGAAATTACGTCAAACCTTACCAGTGCCATACCAAACTCCTACGTGCTTTTAAGCTGCTGGCGAGAAACCCTTTGAGCTTCTACAGTCCCAGTGCTCGCTTGAGTGCGACCACACGACGGCGTGAAACCGAAATGTGACGCTCCTCAAATCCCTGAATAGTCAACTGTAGGATACCAGCAGAGATAACCTCAACATCGTCAACATACTCAAGATTCACGATAAAGCTACGATGAATGCGGAAGAATCCGTGTGGAGCAAGGCGCTCTTCAAGTTTTTGCAGAGAAATAGTAGACAAGAAGCGATCGTCTTCTGTGTAGATGCAGGAGTAATCGTCTTTTGCCTCAATAAAGCGAATCTGATCAATAGGAACAAGAACCTTGCTTCCGCTCTTAATGACAGGAATACGCTCAATGGTTGCCATAGGAGACTGAGGGCGCAGGCGCTCCTCAACCTTATCAAGAGCCTGCTCAAGGCGCTCGGTCTCAACGGGCTTCATCAGGTAATCTACCGCGTTAACGCCAAATGCATCCAGCGCGTACTCGCTATATGCAGTGACAAACACAATCTGAGGGAGGATTCTTCAGCTTGTGAAGAGCCTCTGCAAGCTGCATTCCATTTGTCTTAGGCATGGAGATATCGAGGAACAAGACCTCAACGCGAGACTCCATGAGTTTCTCGACAGCATCCCTTGCACTTGTGGCCTCAATGATTTCCTCGAGACGGCCGGTCTCCTCAAGCAAGAACCTGAGCTCAGAACGGGCTGGAGCCTCGTCATCAACAATCATGGCACGCATGTCATTCATCTCCCAACGAGCCTAACGCAGCGTTAAGCAAAACCGATACTACTATGCTGTTGCCTGCAGTGCCGCACCTGCAAGCTTGAGTGTCACGCACGTACCCTGCCCTGGCTTTAGACATGATTTCCATGCCAGATCCAGCGGCGTAGAAGCGCTCAACTCGCTCAGCTACGTTCTTAATGGCAATACCCGTGCCCCTATTTCTCCCCGAAGAATCCTGCGGGGTAGGACCTTGACCATTAAGCAAGCGAGAAACAGTCTCTTCATCCATTCCAAGACCATCATCAGCAACAGATATAAGAATATCATCATCATCGCGTGTGACGTGGATGTCAATATGGAGGGCGCCTTCATCTTTCATAGCGTGCCTCACGGCATTCTCGACAATAGGCTGAATCAAAAAAGACGGTACCTGAATATCTTCGCATCCCTCATCGACATGCTCAGACTCTTGAATACGTTCTTCTCCAAAACGCGCCTTCTCAATTGTCAAATACCTGCGCGTTTGTGTCAATTCCTGAGAAAGCGGAATGAGCGCACCTTGAGAGCTCTCAAGCGTACGGCGATAAAACACAGAGAACTCGCGAAGCAGGTCTCGCGCCTTATTGGGGTTTGTACGCGTAAGAGATGCAATGGTATTGAGCGTGTTGAACAAGAAATGCGGATTAATCTGTGCCTGCAAGGCTTTGACCTCTGCTCGAGCGGTTAACTCTGCCTGGCGATCAAGCTCATATGAGGAAAGCTGCGTGGAGAGAAGCTCGCCCAGTCCCTCAGCAATTGCCAACTGCGTACGATCAATTTCAATGCCACGACGATAGTAGAGCTTGATAGTGCCCAACTGTGCGGTCCTGAACAATCAACGGAACAATGATGCCAAAGGAGCTGCCGCCATTGCCAAAGCCAGCCGCGCCTTTGTAGTACCTGCTGACGACTATCTACCGAGACAAACGTCTCCATGCGGCCACTTTCCAGAACCTCGGTTGCAGGGCCAACCACTTTTGAACCAGGCATATGCGAGGTTGCAATGTCTCCCTCAAAACCCAACACATACTCTGTATCTGTGATTGAAATAGCGGCTGCAGAAGTTTCTGGAAGCAATAGTGTGCAGATAGTTGGCGCTGTTTCTTGCGACAAGCCTCCGCGTAAGGTCTTGAGCGTCTTAGAGGCAACCTCAAGTGTTCGCTCTGTTGCTTGAGACCTGGCGTGCTCATTACCAGGCTGGGTAGTGCCACCAAGAACAATGACCGTGGCAAGTCCTCCGCCTGCAACAAGAGCGGCAAACAGGTTGTCTGCCATGACGCTCCAAGAAAGCAAGCCCAGCAATACACAGGCAAGAATAATCAGGACTATCCTGGTTGATCTATGTATGTACTGAGCAAGTCTTTGCATGGCTGTCTAGTTCTCGACTGATTCTGCAGCAGAATCCTCAGAAGCAAGCTGCTGCGGCAAAGGCGAATGCTTAAGCGCACGAGCCAAAGGAGCTCCTAGTACATAGAGAACAACAGCCTCTCCGAGTCCTGTGGTGATAAAACCAAACAAGAACATAAGAGGATACGATCCATCAAGTTCAATGGTGGTAAATGGAATTGTGTAGAATCCCAATCCTTGAAGCAAAATGGGAAGATATGCAGACACAATAACGGCATTTGCAAGCACTGGCCCCAGAAGCGCAAGTGGTACGTTCTTCCTGTTCTTCCAGGTAAACCATGCACCAAGAGCAGTTGCCAGAGAACCAAAGACTACGTCTAACAATCCCAAAGCTCCTGTGCCAGAAATGACCATATTTGCAAGGTTGGCAATAACGCAGCCAAGCGTCAGTCCTGGGATTGCGTCAGCGGTAAAGAGTGCAATAACCACAACCGCCTCAGAAATGCGGAACTGCACAGGACCCCAAGCAAGACCGCCCAAGAAAAGAAGAGCTGCAAGCGTAAGTGCTGCATAAAGGGCAGCAATAATACCAATACGTGCAAGGCGCTGAGCGCGCTGTTTTGTTGCATAAGCTGAAGAAACCTGTGGCAAAACAATCCCCTTGTTAACTCTAAAAATTTAGTTCATGATACGACGAAATGTATATATGAGCAAATGAGCAGCGCAGACATACATTTAGTAATGCAGGTGCATTCCTGGATAGACCATCTCACGAGCATGCTTTTGATATGCGGCAACGGCCTCTTCCTCAAAAGGCAAGAGGAGTGTCTTCCTCGCCTGCCATATCCAAAATCCACCGTGTGAGATAAGGATTGAGCGGAAGCAGTGGACCAATAAGCCAGGTGGCAATAGCGTTCTTGCGACGGAAACCTTCCAGCTTGCTTTCTTTATTGATGCCAAAACCCACCTTATTTTTAAGGAAGTAGCAGTTAGAGTTATCTCCCTCGGTGAGTGTGAACTGCATCTTAAAGCCAACGACAACAAAAGGCTCTTTGCCATTGCCAGGATCAAACTCTCCCACCTGGACATCGTGGAAGCGCTGGGGCATATAGCGAGTGGTCGTAAACTTGAAGAGGCCCAGAGCCTCAATTTCAGAGCCGTCAGGATTAACGATTTTCTCGCCAAAAAGCTCTGAAGCGTTGCCCGCAAACAGCATAGGAACGCCCCTGATCAGCCAGCTCTGCAAGCCTGTCCTTGTAAGGCATAAGGCGAGAAATAATAAGCTCTTGCTGGGCTTCTGTCATGCCACCCATGATGATTGCCGATGGCGTGATGCTCAACAAAGTAAGGCGTTGCGGCGTGAGAGGTGTACACAAAGTTCTCTTTTGGAAGGCAGGCCTCCAGGTAGAGAGCATTTCCGTTGTCTCCACCCTGATTACCGTACTCTGGGTAAAGAATCTCAATCTTAGTTGCTGGATTACTCATGGGAGGCCTCCATCTGTTTCAAGCGCTCAATGATACGGTTTCTGCTGATATCAGCAATGCCGCCGTTGTAGAGGCCGTGTGCATAGAAAACGTGCTGGCAAGCGTTAAGGTCAACCAGGTCAGCGGTCTCTTCAGGAGAGCTTGCTACAAAGGTTTTAGCTGGATCAATACCGGCAAGTCTCAGCCTAAGCTGCAGGTCAAGCGATGTGTCGCCGTAAATAATGACCTGCTTAACGCTTGGATCTTGCAAGAACTCAAAGTCAGTCTGGTAGTACCAACCAATGTACTCTGTTTGGTCTTTTGCTTTTGCCATGTACGCATCAGCAATCATGATGATAATTGCTTTGTCACCTGGCTGTTTGCGAAGGATATCGATGGTGACTGAGGTTGCCGTGTCATTCTCGCCCTTAGAAGCCATGCTAATAAGACGACGACCGTTGTAGTCAATCTCGTTATACCTGGAGGAAGCAATGTTAACGCGTTGCAAAGATGCTGCGATAGTTGCAGGCGCAAGACCCATCTCACGCGCGGTTACAATGGCCACAAACAAGTTATAGAGGTTGACGATAGAGTAGCTATTGAGCTTGTACTCATATGTTGGTGCACCCTCGTGGCAATGCTCCTTGACCACAAACTTGCCAGTCTCTGGCTCTACTGAAATGACCTCATAATCAGGAGTTGGGTTGGTATAGCCGCACTCCTCACAAGTTGCGTGGCCAAGATGCCTAAGGTGTGCATAATCCCACTTGAGCTTGCCACCGCATTTGGGGCAGGCGGTAAGATCTGAAACAATGCCCACTGGCTCTGCGGTGTCTTCTGCCAGCCTTGCAATGGAGTAATACGTACGATGAGTGCACTGAGGAGCAAGTCTGCAGCTAATCATGTCATCTGCGTTCAAAATCAGATGAGTTGAAGCAGGAATGCCCTTATCCATAACGTCAAACACGTAGTCTGGCGTTGCACTACGAGAGAACGTATCGCGGAACAAATTGGTAACAGACAAAATATCAGGCTGCAGATACGGGAAAATGCGAGGTCCAGAGAGCTCGTCAAACTCCATAACTGCAAGCTTAGTCTTTGACGTACCCTTCCACGTGGCGTTCTTTGCAAACGAGCTTGCAAAGCCGCTGGAAATATTGCCGCCAACGCGGTTGGTAACGGTCTGGTAGCCATTATCGGCGAGAAGATCGTTGAGCAAGTTATTGGTGGTTGTCTTGCCGTTTGTGCCAGTGATAAAGACAATCTGCTCTGGCTTAGCAATGTCTCCCAAAAATGCAGGATCAATGCCTTCAGCGATAAAGCCTGGCAGCGTTCCGCCTTCATGGTTAGTCAATTTAAGTGCTGCAAGTGTTGCTTTAGCAGCGAGAAAAGCTACAGGAAATAGTCTGCTCTTTTTTTGTGCCACAGTAACTCCCATCGTGAGCAAAGTCTCTCTAGTTTATCACCTCGCGAGAAGAGCTTGAAGAACAGAGGGTCTCTCGCCAAAAATGTCGCATAAAAAAGCCGAGCCAGGATGTCCTGGCTCGGCTGAAGCTACGTGAAAGTAAGTTACCTTACTCCTCAGGCTGCTCCTTCTTCTCTGCAGCGTAAAGCTCGGAGAGGCGGACAAGGTGATCGTAGCGAGCCATTGCGGCTTCCTCGTTCTCCTTGAAGAGCTTCTCTGCGTGCTCTGGGAACTCGCGGGTGAGTCGGCTGTAACGAGCCTCGTTCATCAGGAACTCCTGGTAGCCACCCTTAGGTGCCTTGGAGTCAAGCGTGAACTTCTTACCTGCTGGTGCAGATGGGTTGAAGCGATAGAGGTTCCAGTAGCCAGTCTCGACTGCCTTCTTCATCTCCTCCTGTGCGTGAGCCATGCCGCCCTTGATGGAGTGCATCTCGCATGGGGAGTAACCGATGATGAGGGATGGTCCTGGATAAGCCTCTGCCTCAGCAATTGCCTTGAGAGTCTGCTGGAGGTTTGCGCCCATGGAAACCTGAGCAACATAGACGTAACCATAGGTCATTGCAATCTCAGCAAGGTTCTTCTGCTTGATGTCCTTACCAGCTGCTGCGAACTGTGCAACCTGGCCAAGACGGGAAGCCTTAGAAGACTGACCACCAGTGTTGGAGTAAACCTCAGTATCGAAGACAAAGACGTTGATATCCTCGCCGGAAGCAAGAACGTGGTCAAGGCCACCGAAGCCGATGTCGTATGCCCAACCGTCGCCACCGAAGATCCAGAAGGACTTCTTGGTGAGGAAGCTCTTGTTAGCAAGGATTTCCTTAGCTGCTGGAAGATCAGACTTCTCAAGCTCAACTACGAAAGGTCTTAGAAGCTTCCTTGGAGAGAGCTGCGTCGTTGACGGACTCAATCCATGCCTTAGCAGCATCCTTGAGGTCCTGAGATGCGCCATCCTCGTCGACAAGCTGCTGAGCAAGCTCCAGAAGACGCTTCTGCTGTGCCTGGTGACCAAGCATCAGACCCATACCGTGCTCTGCGTTGTCCTCGAAAGAGGGAGTTGTTCCATGCTGGACCGTGACCATTTGCATCGGTAGTAAATGGTGAGCAGGAAGCTGGGTTACCCCAAATGGAGGAGCAACCAGTTGCGTTGGAGATGAACATACGATCGCCGAAAGAGCTGAGTGACCAGGCGGCCGTAGCTGGTCTCAGCGCAGCCTGCGCAGGAACCGGAGAACTCAAGAAGAGGCTTCTTGAACTGAGATGCCTTGACGTTGTTAGCGACAAGCTCGGTCTTCTCGGAGACGTGGTTGACTGCGTAGTCAAAGATCTCCTGCTTGGACTCCTGCTCCTCGATTGGCTTCATGGTCAGAGCATCTGCAGGGCAGATGTAGACGCAGTTGGAGCAACCGGTGCAGTCGAGCTGAGAAATAGCAATCTCAAACTTGTAGCCCTTAGCCTTAGGGACCAACGGCATCCTTGAACTGAGACTGTGCTGGTGCAGCAGCAACCTCTTCGTCGGTAAGGACGAATGGACGAATGACTGCGTGTGGGCAGACATAAGCGCACTGGTTACACTGGATGCACTTCTCGACGTTCCACTCAGGAACAACAACAGCAATGCCACGCTTCTCATAAGCAGCAGCACCAAGCTCGAACTGTCCATCAACGTGGTTCTTAAATGCGGAAACAGGCAGTGCGTCACCCTCCATACGAGAGACTGGAGTCATGATGTCGCGAACCTGCTTGAGCAGAGCCTCACGGCCCTCAAGGGTGATTGTGCTTGGAGCATCCTCTGCAGTAGCCCAATCAGCAGGAATCTCAATCTTAGTAAATGCAGTAGCGCCAGCGTCGATTGCCTTGTGGTTCATATCGACGACGTTCTGGCCCTTCTTCAGGTAAGAATGAGTTGCAGCGTCCTTCATGTACTGAAGTGCGTCTGCCTCTGGGAGAACCTTTGCAAGAGCAAAGAATGCAGACTGAAGAATGGTGTTGGTGCGCTTGCCCATACCAATTTCCTTGGCAAGGTCAATTGCATTGATCAGATAAACGTTGATGTTGTTCTTAGCAATGTAGCGCTTTGCCTCTGCTGGCAGGTGGTGTGCAAACTCCTCTGCATCCCACTGGCAGTTGACCAGGAAGGTACCGCCAGGCTTGACGTCGCGGACCATCTTGTAGCCCTTGATGATGTATGCAGGAACGTGGCATGCAACAAAGTCTGCCTTGGTGACATAGTAAGGAGAACGGATCTTGTGATCACCGAAGCGCAGGTGGCTGATGGTGATACCGCCGGTCTTCTTGGAGTCATACTGGAAGTATGCCTGAACATATTTATCGGTGTGGTCACCAATAATCTTAATGGAGTTCTTGTTAGCACCAACGGTACCGTCACCGCCGATACCCCAGAACTTGCACTCAATGGTGCCCTCAGCTGCAGTGTTAGGAGCCTCAGGATCCTCTGGGAGAGACAGGTTAGTAACATCGTCGACAATACCAACGGTGAACTCACGCTGAGGAGCATCCTTCTTGAGCTCCTCAAAGATTGCAAATGCAGATGATGGTGGGGTGTCCTTAGAACCAAGGCCGTAACGACCACCAACAACCTTAATGCCTGTACGACCAGCCTCATAGAGGGAAGAAACAACGTCTTCGTAGAGAGGCTCACCAACGGAACCCTGGCTCCTTGGTGCGGTCGAGAACAGCAATCTTCTTGACGGACTCAGGAAGAACGTCAACAAAGTGCTTTACAGAGAATGGACGATAGAGGCGGACCTTAACCAGACCGACCTTCTCGCCATGAGCGTTCAGGTAATCGATAACCTCTTCGAGGGTATCGCAGAAGGAACCCATGCAGATAACAACGCGGTCAGCGTCTTCTGCACCGTAGTAGTTGAACAGACCGTAGTCAGTACCAAGCTTAGCGTTGATCTGGTTCATGTAGTCTTCAACAACTGCTGGCAGCTGGTTATAAACCTCGTTGCACGCCTCGCGGTGCTGGAAGAAGATATCGCCGTTCTCGTGGGAACCACGGCTTGATGGATGCTCTGGGTTCAGTGCGTGATCACGGAATGCCTGGACAGCGTCCATGTCGCACATCTCAGCCAGATCAGCGTAATCCCAAACAGCAACCTTCTGAATCTCGTGAGAAGTACGGAAGCCGTCGAAGAAGTTAACAAATGGAACCTTGCCCTTGATTGCTGCGAGGTGAGCAACAGGAGCCAGATCCATAACCTCCTGGACGTTGCCTTCTGCGAGAAGTGCAAAGCCAGTCTGGCGAGCGGACATAACGTCAGAGTGATCGCCAAAGATGTTCAGTGCATGGGTTGCAACGGTACGTGCGCTGACGTGGAAAACACCAGGGAGCTGCTCGCCGGCAATCTTGTACATGTTTGGAAGCATGAGCAAGAGGCCCTGAGAAGCGGTGTAGGTAGTGGTCAGAGCGCCTGAACCAAGAGAACCGTGAACAGCACCAGCTGCGCCAGCCTCGGACTGCATCTCGACAACCTTGACGGTTGTACCAAAGATGTTCTTAACACCCTGGGCGGACCACTGGTCAACATAGTCTGCCATTGGACTTGATGGGGTAATTGGGTAAATGCCCGCTACCTCGGTAAACGCATACGACACGTAAGCCGCGGCGTTGTTACCGTCCATGGACTTAAACTTTCTTGCCATTTCCTCTCCTTGCCTAATCTGTGATTTCTCACAGTATGCGTCTGTGCGATCCAAAATAAAGCTGTAGACCCTGGGTGACTACGGAAACAAGTTTCATAGTTCGGCCGGCAGCGGTCGCATAATGCTTTTATTATTGCGCAAAAAAACAATGAAACAAATCAGAAATACAAGCTGACAAATACCTATTTTCAGGTAGGAATTTCTACCTGCGGAATTACAAAATAAACATAACACTAAAGTGCAAGTTTTTTGTAAATCGACAAAATATTCAAGTACACAAGCAGCCATCTGTCTGAAAAACAGACAGATTTTTACGTAGGCGCTCAACGTGCGACAACTTTATCGTGCATTGCGTACCCTTTGCTGGACGAGCCTTAAATATCGTACTTATCTGATTACTTAGCAGCTTTGATTTCACAAAGTTTCTTGTAACCAAATAAGAAACGCTCTCCTATCTCGCCTTGAGCATCAGAAGCACATACGATTCCATGTTCATCTGAAGTAAGGAAAGCTTCATCAAATTCGGCGGTTCCATCAAATACCTGGGCAATAACGTCTGGATTAAACTCTGTTGGCTCATGAAGAGTCTGTGCCAGGTCTAACACTAAACTTGTGACTCCCGATCGAACGCTTTCTTCCGAGACACCCGCAATAAGCTTTCCGTCTTTTACCAGCCAAAGTACCTCTGGTGCACAATGAGTTTGCTGCTCTTCTCGCTGTGAAATTCTTGCGCGTCCCGCAAGAGACAGAACAGAACGCTCTTCCAAAGACTGGTAAGGTCCGACAGTCATAGCAGCTTGACCATTGCTCTCGAGCAAAATCATAAGAACACCATCTGGAAACTCTTGTGACCCTTCTTTAAGCGTTCCTTCGATGTGCTGCTTAGCCCAGGCAATCAAGTGCGGAGAAACCTTTTTTTGCGCAACAGCTCTCTTGCTCAGTGCACGTAAGTGCCTGTTATCAAGAGGGAGGACACCTCCAGCCAGTCTCCAACGACAAACAAGTTCTGGATTATCAAGCTCAAACTTCTGAGCTGCTTCTAACTCTTCCTGGTCCACAGTGTCCTCCCCCAACTTTTTTTAAAATGAACTGCTAGTCCCGAATTAGCAGATTAGTGCCTAAAGTGACGCTTGCCTGTAAACACCATTGCAATGCCGTATTCATCACAAGCAGCAATAGATTCATCATCTCTGACCGATCCGCCAGGCTGAATGATAGCTGTTACGCCATGAGCTGCTAGTGTGTCAACGTTATCTCGGAATGGGAAGAAGGCATCAGATGCTGCCACAAGATTCTTTGAATCAATTCCCATGCGCTCACAAGCTGCCTCTGCACGCTCACACGCGAGAAGAGCGGCGTCAACACGATTAGGCTGACCTGGTCCCATACCAATTCCAGCCTGATCTTTTGCAACCAAAATTGCATTTGACTTAACGGTCTTGCAAACTTTCCAAGCAAATACCAAATCGTTCAGCTCTTCTGGAGTTGGTTGGCGCTTAGTAACAACCTCAAAGCTATCTGCGGTTTCGTCTGCGTGGTCAAGGTCTTGTACCAACAGACCTCCGTCAACAGTTCTCATCTCAAGCTCGCGGCTTCTATCGATTCCGCCCGTAGCCAATACGCGAAGATTTGTTCTCTTTGACAGGCGCTCAAGAGCCTCTTCTGTAAAGCTTGGTGCAATAAGAACCTCAACAAACTGCTTATTGATGTCTGCAAAGTGCTCAACAAACTCCAGCGGAACCTCTCTATTAACTGCAATAATTCCACCAAAGGCAGAAAGTGGATCGCAAGCAAATGCTCGGTCATATGCCTCAACAACATTTTCTGCTGTTGCAGAACCACAAGGATTCTGGTGTTTCAAAATAATGACTGATGGATCGTCAAACTCACGAACAGCTGCCCAAGCTGCATCAGTATCAAGCAGGTTGTTGTAAGACAAAGGCTTGCCCTGAAGCTGCTGAGCATTTGCTAGAGAGTGCGCAGGAGCGCTAGGCATCTTGTAAAACGCTGCGGACTGCTGAGGATTTTCTCCGTAACGAAGATCTTGTTCTTTTGTTGCCTTTACCAGCAAAGTCTCTGGGAATTTACTCTGCTCTGCTTCAACAACACCAGAAAGGTATGCGGCAATAGCGCCATCGTATGCAGCCGTTGTCTTAAATACCTTCAAAGCCAGCTGCTGGCGAGAAGCCCTTGTAGTTGCACCGTCATGGACACGCATCTCATCAAGAACACGACCATAATCTGCCGGATCAACAACAACCGTAACAAAATCATTATTCTTTGCAGCAGAGCGGAGCATTGAAGGTCCACCGATATCGATATGCTCAATTGCATTTTCAAGAGTTACTGATGGATCAGCTACAGTCTTCTCAAACTCATAGAGATTAACGCAGACCAGGTCAATCATGCCAATACCCATTATTCTCTGCATCTGCGACATGACCGGGATTATCTCTACGGCATAAAAGACCACCATGAACACGAGGATGCAGCGTCTTAACGCGGCCGTCCATCATCTCTGGAAATCCGGTATAGGACTCAATAGGGGAACTACAGGCACACCAGCCTCTTCGAGGATTTTTGCGGTTCCGCCTGTTGAAATTACCTCAACGCCAAACTCTTTAGTAAGCGTTTGTGCAAATTCAACAATACCTGTTTTGTCTGTTACCGAAATTAGCGCACGTTTGATAGGGGCCTCAGCCATTGCCGCTCCTTTGTGTTTGACACTTGCTATCAGAAACACCTACAGCCTATCAGCTGCAAAACACTACGTACTAGATGTAAACAAACTTGAAACTATTCTATAATCTTCCGCTGTAAAACACCTGAAAGGAACTATTTCATATGTCTGCCGATACTCCAATCATAGTCCCCTTCGAAGATACTGACTTACCAGAACTTATCTCAATCGTTGAACGCGTCTGGTACCTGGACGGCGATGAATCTAAAGAAACCAGTAGGTCTCTGGCTACCATTGATATTTCTTATTACATTAGTGTTTCAACTCATCGCTTTGTCGCAAAAGCAAGATGGTCAAATACAGTTTCGGTCTTATTTTTCTGCTCAAACGGAGAAGACTCCAGCAGATTTTGCAGAAATGGCATTGAGTTAGAAAATGCGAAACATTACAGCAAAAAGCTAAGAAACTATTGAGTGAAGACTCGCTTTGAAGGACTACGAGATCTTTTGGTGATGTCGAATCACATCTTGATTCACAAATTATTGGAATGACAAAGACACTAACGATGCCCAAATGGGAAATTACACTGTTCTGCATTAAGCCCTGCTACTAAAGAGACAAAGGTATTGGAGGCATGCTCTTCTCCTATATGCTGACTTTTTGAAAGAGCAAGGAGCTAAGCATTACTTCCTTGCAACAGATGACGATTGCGACATTTGGTTTCTATCAACACAAAGGGTCTCACCTGTAAAGATGAAGCTCCGATTAAAGCGATCGACCAAGACTTTGGATTTGCCTATATCTATGCAGGGAGATCTCTAAGAATGAGTTCTTGCGTTGGAAGATTTGCGCCCACACCTTCTGGAAGGATGCACCTAGGGCAACGTTTTTCTCAGCGCTTATGGCTTGGGCCAGCGTTCGTTCCCAAAATGGCAGCTTTATTCTTCGCATTGAAGACTTGGATATTCGTGCTCATAATCCTCAATACACCTCCCTCCTCCTTGATGATTTACAGTGGTTGGGACTAACTTGGGACAAGGGTCCGTATTTTCCAAAGCAAGCGTTCGGAGCTCTATCAGGACGCTCTATTGAAATTGAAACAACAGAAACTTTTGTATCCTTGCTTTTGTTCCCGAGCAGACTTACACGCTGCACAAGCTCCCTCATGCCAGCGATGGTGCATATGTCTATGCGGGAACCTGCCGCGACCTCGAGCAAATCCGAGCGTGAAGAGCTTTCCAAACATAAAATTCCAGCAACTCGCATACGAGTTCCTAATAAGACCTACGCGTTTGAAGACAAAGTCTATGGTCAAACATCTCAAAATCTTTCTAAATCATGTGGAGACTTTATTGTCCAGCGTGCAGATGAAGTCTTTGCATATCAGCTTGCTGTAGTAGTTGACGATGCTGACATGGGCGTAACTGAAGTAGTTAGAGGATCAGATCTTCTTTCATCTACTCCCAGACAGCTTTATTTGCAAGACGTGCTTGGTTTTTCTCATCCCATCTATGCTCACCTCCCCTTACTGGTTGCACCTGATGGCAGGAGACTTTCTAAACGCAATCACGATCTAGATCTTGGTGTTCTGAGAGACCAAGGAAAAACACCAGAAGAGATTCTTGGCTTTCTGGCTTATTGCGTAGGTCTTGCAGAAAAAGAAGAACCTCTTTCTGCAGTACAAGTTGCCAATCGCTTTTCATGGGATGTACTTCGCGCTCACCGAAAAAACGTGGTTGTTGAGCATTTTTCACATGTTTTGTAAAATGTCTTATTGTGAGTGACGCCAGTTCGGGGTATCATTCTCAAGCACCCATTTTGGAGAGCTGACCGAGAGGCCGAAGGTGCTCGCCTGCTAAGCGAGTATGGGCCCCAAGCCCATCTGGGGTTCGAATCCCCAGCTCTCCGCCAGAATTTTCTGCTCGTTGCATCTCTGCAACGAGCTTTTTTCTTACCAAGAAGAACTTTTTCTAAGATTAGTCTTGCATTTTCAACTGGAAAATGGCATTCTATCTACTTGCACGCGGCGTTACCTCAGCTGGATAGAGGACCTGACTACGAATCAGGGCGTCATAGGTTCGAATCCTATACGCCGCACCACTTGAACTTAGGAGCTCCTTCGGGAGCTCTTTTTTATTATCTATCTGGTCTTAAAGCTACTTCGCCGGAAGAGTTTGCATACAAATACTGATAAGAAATACCGGCTTCATCAAGCTCATCCATTACCTCAGCCATGCATGTTTCCGCCATGATGACCTCCAGATACTCTTGTGGGCTTAGATCTTTTAAACCAACTCTGCCTTGGTCTGAAATCCACTTTCTTAAAGTTGCAAGTTGCTCTGGTGCAATATGGATCTCTGAATAGAACTCCTTGTGTCCAAATCCAATTTTTGCCGCACTGCCTTGCACAAACTGCCTTAATACAATTTCTTTCTGTACCTCTACCAGACCTTTCATAGCCACCTCTTTCTTCCTTTACTGATCTCAGTATAGCAAATTTATAGAACATATGTTCTATAAATCAGTAAAAGAAATGGTCTTCACAATTCACTAGAAGACCATTTCAGAGATTGAATCAATTTTGATTAAAAAGAGAAACTATTCTGGTCGAATAACCTCGATGCCACCCATGTAAGGACGGAGCGCCTCGGGCACGGTAACGGAACCATCTGCGTTCTGATAATTCTCCATAATTGCAGCCATGGTACGGCCAACTGCCAGACCGGAGCCATTAAGCGTGTGAACTAGACGGGTGCCCTTGAACTCTGCTGGATCCTTATAGCGGATATTTGCACGACGAGCCTGAAAATCCCAGCAGTTAGAGCAAGAAGAAATCTCCTTGTATGCGTTATAGCTTGGGAGCCAAACTTCAATGTCATAGCACTTGCATGCAGAGAAGCCAATGTCACCAGTGCAGAGAGTAACCACGTGATAAGGAAGACCCAGAAGCTGAAGGATCTTCTCGGCTTCCTGAACCATGGACTCAAGCTGATTCATGGAGTCTTCAGGCTTTGCAAACTTGACCATCTCTACCTTGTCAAACTGGTGAACACGGATGATGCCACGGGTATCTCGACCAGCTGAACCTGCCTCCTCGCGGAAACATGGAGTGAATGCGGTATAGAGCAGAGGGAGCTGAGATGCGTCCAGATTCTCATCACGATGGATGTTTGTAAGCTGGACCTCAGCAGTTGGAATGAGGTAGAGGTCAGGCTGTACGTGATAGAGGTCCTCTTCAAACTTAGGAAGCTGACCAGTGCCAAACAGAGAATCCTGATTTGTGATAACTGGTGGCCACCACTCTTTGAAGCCTGCCTGGTTATGTGTATCAATCATGAAGTTGATAAGCGCACGCTCCATGCGAGCGCCCATGCCACCAAGAAGATAGAAGCGAGTTCCTGCAAGCTTTACGCCACGGTCAAAATCAATCATGCCCAGCTCGGGTCCAAGATCCCAGTGCGCCTTTGGCTCAAAATCAAACTGAGTTGGCTCTCCCCACTTGCGAACCTCAGGGTTATCGGAGTCATCCTTGCCATAAGGAACGGATGCGTCAGGAATGTTTGGAATAGCTGCAACAAGGGCGGTGAGCTCTTCCTCAACCTCTCCGCGGCGCTGATCAAGCTCTGCGATGCGATCTTTGTTAGCTGCTACCTGCTCTTTAGCTGCCTCAGCCTCTTCCTTCTTGCCCTCACGCATAAGAAGGCCAATCTGCTTAGAAACAGCGTTACGCTCTGCCTGAAGAGACTCAACCTCGGCAATTACGCTTCTGCGCTCCTCGTCAAGCTCAAAGAATTTCTCGCGATCCCAGTGGGCGTTTTGCCTGGACTCGCAAGACTTATCTACGAGGTCAGGATTCTCGCGCACAAATTTGATATCAAGCATGCAGCTTCTCCTTGAATCAACACTTTTTTGGCAGTGCATTTTTTCTTATAGCCTACCAAGTATATACTTGTATTCAGATTCTTAACCCTTCACATGTTCTGGAGCTGGATTATGGACGCAATTAACTCATTTGTCGGCTGGCTTTTTGGCGATAAGACCGGTGTGTTGTTCCTCGTACTTGGTGGAATTTTGCTCTTTTTTTGGTTATTTCCTTTGTGCTGGAGCGCAAAACTAAAAAGATGTATTTCAACCACAAAAAGACTGAAGACGACTGGGATCTCTTTGGAGAAGACGAAGAAGGCTGGTCTGACTTTGATGCAGACAACAAATAAGTAACAAAAAAGCCCCGTAAAGGGGCTTTTTAAATGCAAATGGTGCGGGCGAAGGGACTTGAACCCCCATGAACTTGCGTTCATACGGACCTGAACCGTACGCGTCTGCCAATTCCGCCACACCCGCGTGCTAGGGAATAATACTACAACATTTTGTTTTCTTCTCATGGAAAAACAATAGATATATAAGAAATTTCTTTTCAGCGGTAGAATATAGACAGTCACGGCCGACAAACACACTTTAAACACAGGAGGTTGCCGTGAGTGACTCGCGGTCACAGACCACGCAAACTACATATCTACATTCACCTTCTGCTCAGCAGGCATCACCTGCGGCTGAGCCAGAAATTTTGCTGGACCGATATCGCGTTCTTGCTCGCAGAGGTAACGGAGGCTTGGCACCGTTTGTACCTGCTGGGATACTCGTTTGCAGAGACGCGTAGCCATTAAGCGTATGCCATTGTTAGGGGCTTCCGAGACTACCGGCGTGCTTGCTTCAACTGTTGACGAGGCTCTTTCTGAGGCAAGAACCGCTTGTTTGCTGGCGCATCCTAACATTGTGACTGTTCATGACTTTGAGATTGAAGGCGATTACGCCTATCTGGTCATGGAGTTTGTTGATGGCCTTAATTTATCGGAGCTCTTAGCTCGCGTTGAGGGTGGCTACCTCACCTATGCCGAAGCAGCTCACATGGTGTCTTCACTTGCAAAGGCGCTTCACTATGCCCATGAAAACGGTGTACTCCATCTGGACATCAAGCCAACAAATATCATGATTGACCGCCAGGGTACGGTAAAACTTGCCGACTTTGGTATGGCAACACTTGCTTCAGCTGCTGGTTATGGCGGCGCTCGTGGTGGTACGGTAGGCTACATGCCTCCCGAGCAGGTTGAAGGCATGCTTGTTGACGAGCGCGCTGATATTTTCTCGCTTGCTGTTGTTCTGAGGCAGGCGCTAACGGGCGTCAATGTATTTGCAGGCAGAACGGCTAAAGAATCCCTTGATCACATCTACAAGGGCCCAAAAATTCCTCTGCTCAAAGAAGATCCCGAGGTCCCCTTTGCTGTAGATGCCGCCTTGACGCAGGCACTTTCCCCTGAGCCGTCAATGAGACAAGGAAGCGTCTTGGAGTTTGCACAAGAAATTGTGACTCCTCTTGGCAGCGAAAAGCAGGGCGAGAAAAGCCTCAAATCCCTGGTGGAACAGTCAGAAGAAGAGGAAACCGAGACCTGGGATGTCAAGCATCTTCCGCTCTCAATCCGCTTCCCCTGGCTGCCCTCAGCTGCCGTGCGTGGCGTATCAGCCCTGGTCACCGGCGTTCTTCTCGCCCAGTTGTTCCAGCTTATTGCCCCAGAATCGCTCACGTTTATTGTGGTGGGCTCTCTTGTAGGTGCTGCGGCAGCTGCTCTTTGGACTCCGTTGGGTTCTGCGCTTGTCATTGCATGTGCGGTATATGCCCTGGCAAGCATTAGCCCTACCAGCACTTCATTTCCCGTTTGCAACGCTTGTAACCTTGGTGAGCGTTATCTGGTGGGCGTTTGCGGGAAGGGTCTCAAAATTCAGCAGCATCAACTGCTTATTAGGAGCTTTATTACCTGCTCCTGTTTCAGCACCAGCGCTTGTCTCCGCTACTATGCGCCCTCTACCTGCAGTTTTAACAGGAGCCTTTAGCTATCTTTTTGGAACACTGTTTGCAAGAGGCATATCTTTAGGCTTTGCGGCAACTCCTCTTGCCTATGACTACACCTCACTGGCCTCAGGGCTTCCTTTTTGGATTCGCTTTGGGGCATGCTCCCTATCTGCTCTTTTAGGCTCGCTTATGAGCCAGAAAAGACGTCGCGGATGGATGATTTTTGGACAAATTGTCTGTGCCGTGATTGCTTTCAAGTGGCTTTATATGGGCAGCTTGGATGGAGAATCCCAATTTTTGGGTAGTTGAAAGTATAGTTTCAGTACTAATTACGGTATTCTTATGTGTACTTGTATGTATTGCAATTGTCCTGATAGGTCCACTTGACGCGGATCAGGAAGGCGAGGAATTAGATGAGCTTTCTTAGTGACTTTGAAAACCGTATTGGTTCGGTCTTTGGCGCCGCACCTCAGGGATACGCAGAGCCCTTCTCTTTTAAGAAGCTTGCCAAACGCGCAGCTAAAGAGATGGAACGTGAGACGTATGAAATTGATGGCGTAGACACTGCGCCTGCCCTGTATACCGTTTTAGTTGCTCCTCAAGACGATTCACTGATGCGTCCTCTTTATGCTGATTTAACTGCAGAGGTTTCTGACTTTGTGGCTGCTCAGGCTCAGCAAAAAGATTATGTATTTGTTGGTCAGCCGCTTGTTCGTTTTATGGTTGACCCTTCTCTGAAGCCTGGAAAATTTGCTGTCTTTGCAGAAAATGTTGACGGCAATACGCTTGACCAGCTGCGCAATGAAGAGCGTGCGTTCTTGGGTGGAAACTCCAGTGTTGGAGGAGCTGCAGCTCAAATGCCTCAGCAGCACAATTCCCGCGCTGCTGTTCAGCCAGAACCACAGCCAGAGCCAGACCCTCTGTCCGTGGTCCGTCCTGTTGCCGCAGAAAATGCAACTCCCGAGGTTTTGGGCGATCTTGCTGGTACAGACGCTGGTCTTGCGGTAATGCCACCAGATTTTGTTGAGGCTCAAGGCGCAATTCCTGTTGTTTCTGCAGCTGAGTCCACCCCTATGCCCGTTCTTCCTGGCTCAAACGGACTTCCAGACCTGCCTGTTAACGGAGCTATCCCAACAGCAGCTCCTGTTCCCATGACACAGCGTCGTATCACGCCTTCCCTTGATGCGCAGCTCAATGGCATGGGCGGACGTTCTTCTCGCAATCTGCAAGGCACGCCACGCGCAAACATGGACGCTACCTGCATTTTTGATTGATCGCCAGAGCGGTCGCTCGTATCGCGTTGAGGCTCCTCGCGCCATCATTGGCCGCGAGCGCTCTCAGGCAGACGTTGTTTCTGCGCGATCCTAACGTTTCAAGACGTCACGCCGAGATGACCCTATGACGGTCACGATTGGCACATTGCTGATTTGCACTCCACTAACGGAACGCTTGTCAACGATATCGACGTAGATGAGGTAATTCTGCGCGACGGAGACCCTCATTACCATTGGTCTTATGGACCTTCAGTTCCGGGAGAACTAATGATTGATTTGATTCTCTTTGCAGGACGCGTTCTGCTTGTTGTCCTGCTGTACATCTTCCTGTTCTCGGTCATGCGCACGGGCATTGGTCTTGTCCGCGGTCAGCGCAAAGACGGAGCTATTTGGTCCGTTGATGTCGAGAAGGGCGTCAAGTCCTTACGTGGTCTTCACGTAGACATCTTGGGATCCTGTTGTTATTGGACGTTCTCCTTCGTCTGACATTGTGATTGACGAACCCTACGTTTCTGCTTCACACGCCCGCTTTACTATCCAGGGACCTGCTCTGGTGCTTGAAGACCTTGGATCCACAAACGGAACCATGGTTAACGGTCACATCATCGAACAGCCTGTTACGCTTCGCGACACAGACGAAGTCCAGGTCGGCGATGTGATTATGCGTGTTGGACGTCGATAAGAGGCTCATGGTTTCTTCTGATACAACACATATTTCTGATACACCTACACAAGAGCCCGTGAGTGCTCCTGGTCGTTGTGAGCTGCCACTTGATGGTCGCGGTGACGCAGAAGCGGTTTCTGGCTCTAACACCTTTATTTCTTGGGGCGCCCGCTCTGACGTGGGATTAGTTCGCGAGCATAACGAGGACTCGTTCCTTTTGCGCACTCCCCTTTTTGCCATCTGTGATGGTATGGGAGGTCACGCTGCTGGTGAGGTAGCAAGCTCCATTGCTGTTAAGGTTATTGCCGAACAGGCACCAAGTACCGCAGACGATGTCCGTCTTGGCGCTGCAATTGAGGCTGCTAACCAGGAAGTTATTGATGCTCCTGCAAAGGGTATTGGCAAACCCTGGCATGGGCTCCACTGCCTCTGCTGTCCCTCATTGAGGGCAATCAGATGGCCGTTGCTCATGTTGGTGACTCTCGCATTTACCTGCTCCATCATGGCACGCTGGTCCGCATTACTCACGACCACAGCTATGTTGAGGAGCTCATTGATTCTGGTCAGATTACCGCTGATGAGGCTCGCACACACCCTTCTCGCTCGGTAGTTACGCGAGCTCTTGGCTCTGATCCAGACATGTATGCAGATCATTTCTCGCTTGAAGTATCTGATGGTGACCGCATCATCTTGTGCTCCGATGGTCTCTCTGGCATGGTGCCCGACGATGAGATTGAGTCCATTGCTGTCTCTAACGTCACGCCACAAAAGGCTGCCGATAACCTTGTTTCCGCAGCTCTTACCTATGGCGGCTCAGACAACATTACCGTTATTGTCATCGATGTCTTGGACGACGGCATAGCCGATCAAACCAGAAAACACCTTACTCGTGGCGTCATTGCCACGTTTGTCTCGTTCCTTGCGCTCTTTGCAGCCACTGTTGCGGTGTTCTTCCTGTTTGTAAGCAGCGAGTGGTACTTAGGAATTAACGGAACTACCGTTGGCGTTTATCGAGGTATTCCTACAACAATTGCCGGCATAAACATGTCTTCGCTTGTTGAAACTACGTCGATTGAAATAAAAGATTTGCCTGACGCAGTTCAAGACTCTCTTGCAGACGGAATTCGCGTTAAGAACGAGGATGAAGCACATAGCACCGTCGAGAATTACCGCAAACAAATTGACGACGCCAACAACAAAGCGGTCAAAAAGAAAGAAGACGCTCAGTCTGGCGGAACACCCACAACAGAAACAACAACGTCAACAACAAGTTCGGGAGGTGAGTAGGAATGGAAAAAGCAGGTGGACTAAGGCGTAATACAGAGCTCTTCTTACTATTTGTAGGAGCAATCCCTGTATTTCTGCTGTACGCCATGTACATGATTACTGCTCGCTCAACGCTCAGCCTTGAGACAATGGCCGTTCCTATTGGTCTCTTTGCAGCATTTACCGTGGCTCACATTGCTATTAGGTTCCTTGCTCCCGCAGCAGACCCCGCCATTCTCCCCATTGTGTTTGTGCTCTCGGGAATTGGCATCACCATGGTCACCAGACTTGCGCCAAATCTTGCAGTCAACCAAACGATTTGGCTCTTTATCTCTGTTGTTGTCATGATTGTGGTACTAGCGGTCATTAGAAATCTTGACGCGTTAGCACGCTACAAATACTCCATTGGTATTCTCGGCGTCATACTGCTTCTTTTGCCAATTGTTATTGGCCAGGATCGCTACGGCGCAAAACTCTGGATTTCTTTTGGCGCATTCACCTTCCAGCCTGGCGAAATTGCAAAGATTGCCATTACGCTCTTCCTGGCATTTTATCTTGCACTGAATCGAGAAGCCCTATCGGTCTCCATGCGTTCTTTTGGACCTTTCCGCATTCCTCGCTTTAAAATGCTGCTTCCTCTGTTTGTCATGTGGGGCATCAGCCTGATTGTTGTTATTTTTGAACGCGACCTTGGTAGCGCTCTGCTCTTCTTCGTGTTCTTTGTCATCATGCTCTATGTAGCAACAGGTCGCGCAAGCTACGTTTTTGTCAGTATTGCGCTCTTGGCCATTGGCGGCGTGGTGCTTTATCACTTCTTTGGTCACGTTCAGACTCGTGTCAACATTTGGCTTAACCCCTTCAAAGATCCCCGCTGGAGACGGCTACCAAATTGTCCAGTCCCTCTATTCCATCGCAGATGGAGGCCTTGCTGGCACCGGAATTGATAAGGGAATGCCTACGCTTATCCCTATTGTTGAGTCTGACTTTATTTTCTCGGCCATTGCTGAGGAGCTGGGACTCTTTGGCGGAGCGGCAATTATTACCCTGTTCCTGCTCCTTACTGTGCGCGGTCTTGCAACAGCTGCTCGTGCAAAGTCCGATTCATCTGCTTTTGCAGCTGCTGGTCTTACCAGTGTTTTGGCGTTCCAAACCTTCCTCATTGTTGCAGGCGTTACTAAGCTCATGCCTCTAACCGGCGTTACCCTGCCCTTTATGAGTCAGGGCGGTAGCTCTCTTCTTTCCAGCTTTATCATTGTTGCCCTGCTGCTCAGGGCAGGTGACGAGGGAACTGGTCGCGAAACAGAGCTTGAGCCAAGCAAGAAAACGCTTGACTCCCAGAGGCTCGAAATTTCTTCTGGTGGAGCTCACGCCTCTTCCGTTTTGCATGGCAGCCACATCCGTGGAGGCTTTGGTCTGCAGTCTGAGGAATCTGGTGTTCTGGGACGTGTTGCTCTCGGAAAACGTCTGACCAATTTGGTTACCGTATTTACCCTCTTCTTCACCGTTCTTCTCGGCAACTTGACCTTCTTGATGGTCATTGACGCACCTAGACTTCAGGCGCTCCCTACCAACAACCACACTATTGCTAAGAGCGCATATGTTCAGCGCGGCGCCATCATGACTTCTGACGGCGTCACCCCTGGCAGAGAGTGTCAAGCAAGACGACGGCACCCTACGTGCGTAACTATCCACACGACGGTATGGCTTCTCACACCGTTGGCTACATCTCTACCCAGTATGGAACTGCAGGTATCGAGTCCTCCATGAACGAGACGCTCACCGGACACGCAGATCATTCCGACTGGAGAAGCGCTCTGTACTCGATGGCAGGTGTTAATACCGCTGGTTCAAGCGTTGTTTTAACCATCAATTCCCCAGATGCAGGCTGTAGCAGAAGCTGCACTCCAGGGATATTCCGGCTCCATTGTTGTTATGGATCCAGCAACCGGAGCCGTGCTTGCAAAGGCTTCAAGCCCTTCATACACCCACGCTGATCTGGGCACTGTTATCGAGTCCGGTACCGGCAGTCAACTGGTTGACAGAACTACCCAGGCGCTCTACTCCCCTGGTTCGTCGTTTAAGACCATTACGCTTTCTGCTGGAATTGACACATACCACCACGCTGGACACCACCTATTCAGCTCCAGGAACTATGGAGCTTGGCGGTGGAACCATCCACAACTACGCCAACGAGGACATGGGCACTATTCCTCTGCGTGAGGCATTTGCTCGCTCTTCTAACACGGCGTTGGCGCAGCTTGGCGTAGCACTTGGCGCAGACAACCTGGTCAGCTATGCACGTGCCTTTGGTTATGGCACAGCGCTTGGTCAGGACTTCTCCACTACACCATCGCTGATGCCAAATCCTGCCGAGATGACCACCTGGGAGCTTGGTTGGGCGTCTTGCGGCCTTCCTGTTGGAGAGCATGCAAGCCCTGCAGGTCCTCAGACCACCGTCATGCAAAACGCTGTTGTCGCGGCTGCAATTGCTAACGGCGGCGTGGTCATGAACCCTTACATTGTTGATCGCGTTCTCTCGCCAGAGGGAGCTGTTGTTTCTACAACGTCACCAAAATCGCTTGGACAGGCAGTGTCTGCGGATACCGCTGCGCAGGTCCGAGAGGCAATGTTGGGCGTTGTTGAATCCGGCACTGGTATGGGAGCTCGCGTTCCGGGTGTCAAGATTGCAGGTAAAACAGGTACGGCAGACGTCGAGAACGGTAACTTTAACTCGTTCTTCATCGGTTTTGCGCCTTACGACCACCCAACTCTTGTTGTTTCTGTTGTCATCGAAGGCAACGGCGAGAACGTTTTAGGTTACGGTGCTCAAGTTGGCGGACGTGTTCTTGCGCAGTGCCTGAACATCCAGGCTTTGGGAGCTGCTTCGTAGCGCCTAAAACACCGCACGGTCTTCTCCCCAAGTAGTTGGGTGTGTTCTAAGATAGTAAGTGACGTGGCGAGAAAATCGCACGCTTGATAGGAGTTGAGTTATGCCAGGTAGAATGCTCAGTGGGCGTTACCAGGTTCAAGACAAAATTGGTACCGGTGGAATGGCCACCGTTTACCGCGGACAGGACCAGGTTCTTGGTCGTACTGTTGCCATCAAGATGATGCTGCCGCAGTACGCAAACGATCCTTCCTTTGCTGCCCGCTTCAAGCAGGAGGCACAAGCCGCAGCGGCGCTCTCCAGTCCTTATATTGTCTCGATATACGACTGGGGTAAGGATGGCGAGTCCTACTACATTGTCATGGAGTATCTGCGTGGTACAGACCTTAAGAGTGGCATCCGCAAACATGGAGCCCTTGATTCCCGTAAGGTCGCTCAGATTGGCTCTCAGATTGCTCAGGCGCTCTCTGTAGCACATCGTCACGACATCATTCACCGTGACATCAAGCCACAGAACATCATGGTCCAGCCAGATGGCAACATCAAGGTCATGGACTTTGGCATTGCTCGTGCAAAGAACAGCAGTCTAACCACCGATAACTCTGTTCTTGGCACCGCTCATTACGTTTCTCCAGAGCAGAGTACGGGCAAGCCTTTGGGACCAACCACCGATATCTATTCCCTAGGCATTGTCATGTACGAGGCTGCAACTGGCCGCGTTCCCTTTGTTGGTGACGACGCTATCAGCGTTGCTATGAAGCAGGTCAACGAGGCTCCTCAGCCACCATCGCTGATCAACCCCAACGTTGACCCCGCACTCGAGGCAATCATTCTTCGCTGTATGGAGAAAAACCCGGCTGACCGCTATCAGAGTGCTGACGAGCTTGCTCGTGCGCTGCGCGATTTTATTGCTGGCCGCGCCACCATTCCAAGCAACACCACCGTGAGCCCCCGCATTGTGACACCACCTCAGCCAACTTCCAGGTTGGATCGTCGCGGCATTGACGGCTCCAACACCTACATCACGCGCGGTGGCGACACTGGTCGCTTGAACCGCGTCCATTCTCGCGAAGAGGCTGATGAGCTTGACAGGCGCGAGAATAAACGTCACAAGCGCAACGTTATTCTCGGCGTTCTGGGCGCTTTTGGTTGTCCTGGCTCTTGCCGGCTTTTGCTATTGCACAGATGCTCGGCAACTCCGCCCAGCAGTATCTGGTTCCACAGTTTGTTGGTCAGACAAAAGACCAGGCTACTCAGGCACTAAATGCTTCTGATAGCCACTTTAAGCTGGGAACTGTTACAGAAAGCTACAGTGATTCTGCTCCTGAAGGCCAGGTCATTGATCAGACACCAAGCGCTAACAAACAGGCTCCTGAAGGAACCGCGGTTAACCTTGTCATTTCTAAGGGCGCTAAACCTGCTGCTGCAGTTAAGGTGCCTGATCTTACCAACAAGAGTCCATCAGAGGCTGAGTCTGCTCTTGCTGCTGTTGGCCTCAAAGCAAGAAATGGTGACTCGGTTGAGTCGGACGACGTAACCGTTGGTTATGTTGCAACACAGGAACCAGCCGCAGGTAGCGATGCTAAAGCTGGCGACACCATCACCTATCACCTGTCTACTGGCAAGGGTAAGGCAGATGTTCCAGACGTCACCGAGATGACTGCCGAGCGTGCGTCCGATGTCCTGAAAGATGCAGGCTTCAAGGTAGATACTCAGAAACAGCCATCTTCTAGCGTTCCTGAAGGTCGTGTCATCTCCCAGTCTCCAGCTAACGGCAAGGCAGATAAGGGTTCCACGGTAACCATCGTTGTTTCCTCTGGTGCTCAGAGCGGATCTGTTCCAAACGTTGTTGGCAAGGACTTTGAAACCGCCCAGTCCACGCTGGAGAACGCGGGCTTCCAGGTCAACACAGTTTGGGTCTACGACGACAACGTTGCAACCGGAAACGTAGTTGGACAGACGCCATCAAGCGCTGCACCTGGTGCTACGATCACCATCCGCGTCTCCAGCGGACCTCGCCCATCAGCGTAATCGCTGCGGCGTGCAATGTGCTCAACCAGTACGTTCAAGCCCTGCAACCGTGTTTGGTTGCAGGGCTTTTTTCTGCGGGAAAAATGGTTAAACACACCTATGACAGATAATCTGTCAAAAAGACGTATACATTACGCTGAAAATACCTCAAGCGTGCAGATTATCTTCATTTGATGTGTAATATGGCCGTAATTGAGCAGAATATCTGTCATAGGTGTGTTCCTTAGAAGCGGAATTTACCTATAGTTAAATTCTTTATATTTCTCTATTCATTTTCCAGCATATTAAATGAAGTTTATGCATAGAAATGCATATCGAGTAGGGAGGCCACCTGGCTGTCAGGCAAGATGCTCTAGTTTCCTGGTTATTTTGACTAAAAGCTATACGATTCTCTAGCGAGACCTACTAAAACTGCACTATTTTGCGCCATTTTGCACGCCAAGCCTAAAACCCACCGCCAACACGCTGCAGAAAGAAAAAACCGGCAGCGCTAAACTGCCGGTTTGAAATCAATGGTGCCCCCGGGCCGATTCGAACGGCCGACACCCGCTTTAGGAGAGCGGTGCTCTATCCCCTGAGCTACGAAGGCATGTGGGATATTCTACTCACGTAGGCTCGCATACGCAACTCGTGGCGCAACCCGTGGAGCGTGACGCGCCCGCGACGCAAGCGCTTGCGACGCAGAGCCGCCGCCGCTACTTGCGACGAGCCTTGCGCTCAGCCCTCTTTCTGTCGTACTCAGCCTGACGCTCGAGGTAGAAATCGTTGAGCTTCTTATCGGTCATGCCAGCAACCTTAGCCTCAATCTTCTTACGAAGAGGACGCATCTTAAAGAAGCTGTAGACAACCGAACCAAAGATGCAGAAGTAAGCAAAGACCAGCATGATGGCAGAAATCATACCAACGCCGGTGTTCAAATCCCTGGACTCAGGAACCATATACGAAAGCACCAGCGTAATGATGGTTGCAACAAAGCCAAGACCCAGGAAGACCCACCAAACGCGCTCGGCACGATGATAGTCTGGATCCGCGCGCAGCATAGCCTCAAATCCACGGCTGCGAATATCCTCGCGCTCGCGCTGGCGAGCACGTGCAGCACGCTTCTCCTCTTTGCTCTTTGGAGCGCTGGAGCCAGAGCCACTCACGCGTACAGACGCAGCTGCCTCTCGTACTGGTTTAGCAGTAGCAGCAGATTTGCGACCAAAAGCGGAATACGAAGGACGCTCAGTCTCCTCAGATTTTCTTTCTTTGAAAGGCTTGCGGTAGCCTCACGCGCTTCTTTGGTTGCGCCTGTAATGGTGTCACGCAGTGACATTGGTCTCCTTCAGTGGTACAAACTCAGTTCCCGTAATAATCTGGAATGCCGTACGATAACGCTCGGACGTGCCCTCAATAACCTCTTCTGGAAGATGAGGTGGCTCTCCTTGCATGTCCCAGTGGGCTTTCAGCCAATCGCGTACATACTGTTTGTCGTAGCTTGGCTGAACGTGTCCCTCAGAATAACCCTCAGCAGGCCAGAAACGGCTTGAATCAGGTGTAAGGCACTCATCAATAAGTGTAAGTTTTCCGTCGATAAAACCAAACTCAAATTTGGTATCCGCAATAATAATTCCACGAGTTGCAGCATATTCTGCAGCGGCCTTATAAATTGCAAGCGAAGCTTCCTTCAGCTGAGTAGCAACATCCTCGCCAACAATCTCACAGCAACGCTCAAACGAGATATTCTCGTCGTGATCGCCAAGCTCAGCCTTAGTGGAAGGGGTAAAGATTGGCTCAGGAAGCTTTGAGGCCTCGGTTAAACCGTCAGGCAGCTTAATGCCGCAGACAGTACCGTCCTGGTCGTAGGTCTTCTTGCCAGAACCAGTGAGGTAACCGCGGACAATGCACTCGATAGGCACTGTTTGAGCCTTCTTGACCAGCATAGCGCGGCCAGCAAGATACTCAGTGTAATCTGCAAACTGCTCAGGAGTCTGATCTGGCAGAACAGAAATCATGTGGTTAGGCAGAAGGTCCTTGAAGCGATTAAACCAGAAAGCGCTGATACGCGTCAGAATTTCTCCCTTAAAAGGAATCTCATCGGGAAGAATAAAGTCAAAAGCACTAATGCGATCGCTCGCAACCATCAAAAGTTTGTCGCCACAATCGTAGATATCGCGAACCTTACCGTGCGAATCGGGACGAAGCTCAGCTCCAGCCACAATGACCTCACTTCTGCGCAAAGCGCGTTGTATTGCAGGACTTTTGATTGTACGGCAAAATGCCCAAAAATCGTCCTACAACAAAGCATCTGTTACAGAGATATTATTTTGAGCCGTCAGCGGAAGATGCAGCGAGAAGGTCGTGCCCTTTCCAAGCTCAGATTCTACCGAGATAGTGCCGTTATGACGGTCCATAATCTCTTTTGTGATTGCCAGTCCAACGCCAAGACCACCTGATGCGCGCTCGCGGCTTTCTTCTGCACGCCAGAATCGCGAGAAGGTCTGTGGAATGTCCTCAGGAGCAATTCCCATACCATCATCAGTCACGGAGATAACCGCATCGGTATCGTCGAATGATACGGTTATAACAACATGACCTCCATCATTGGTGTAGTGGATAGCATTGCTCAACAAATTGGTCAGAGCTTCTCGGATCATGTCCGAGTCAATATCAACAAAACAATTGCCCTCAGGCGTCTTATCAACAAAGGTCAGCACGCGATTATTCTCCTTGAAGAGCGTCTCTTGCATGGCAACAATGCTTGCCACCATTGCCACTACATTAACGCTTTCTGGGTTGAATTTTATCTTTCCGTTCTCAAGCCTTGAAAGGTGGAGCATGGCATCTACCAGGCGAGAAAGACGTCTGCTCTCAGACACAATGTTTTCCAGGCGCTCTTCATCCGCGGGTAAGATGCCATCTTGAATTGCTTCGACGGTAGCCATGATAGCCATGAGTGGTGTTCTGAGTTCGTGAGCTACATCGCTGGTCAGACGGTGTTCCAGCTTAATGTCTCTTTCGAGTGAAGACGCCATGTCGTCGAAGGTTTCTCCCAGGCGCCCCAGTTCATTCTCGCCACGGATGCCTGAACGAGCAGCAAGATTACCACTTCTAATCTGAACAGCTGTCTCGGTAATACGACGCACGGGCTTGGTGAGCGAGCGCGAGGCCAAAATGCCAATCAATCCAGACAGAGAGATTGCAATAGCTGCAGCAAGACTGATTGCCTGGTAGGAGCCATTACGGAATGCAATATCTCGCTGGGTCAAGAACGGCTCAGAGCCAAACGTCCAGATACGAATGCTGCCTACAGCCTCTCCTTGCAAGTTTTGAACAACTGCATACACCACAGAGTCGCCTGTCTGAGACCAGATAGCGAACTGTTTACGCCAGATCGACGTGCATTTGGCGCCGAGTCGTCATACAGCACCACGCCAGAAACGTCTAAAACCTGGATGCCAATATCGGGATTAGACGATGAGGCCTGGCGTGCAATGGAAAGTACGTCAGCGTTCCAGCCTTCTGCGCGCGCGTATGCTTGAGACATATTAAGCGCAGTGTTATCGACAGTATTCTGCAAGTTCTCCCTGGTATAAGCAGCAAAGCGACTCTCCCACACAATACCCAAGACAGAAATAAGCACCAAAACCGTCATGACTGCGGTCAGCGCAAAGAAAACCGCCATGCGGGTAGTAAAGCTCTGAGTACCAACGGGATCAGGCTTAATAGTTTTGTAAGAACCCTCAGTTTCCGGAGGGTTCCTAAGAGAATTTGAATGATGTTTCTTGAAGAGCGCCAAAACTCTAGAGCTTAGGACTCGTGGCTAGCGTTGCCAGCCTCAAAGCGGTAGCCAACACCGTGAACAGTGAACAGCCAGTTAGGATTACGAGGGTCGTCACCAAGCTTTGCACGCAAATTCTTGACGTGCGAATCAATAGTGCGCTCATAGCCCTCAAAGTCATAGCCCAAAACCTTCTTGACAAGCTCCATACGCGTGTACACGCGGCCAGGATAGCGAGCAAGGGTAGTAAGCAGTTTAAACTCTGAAGCGGTAAGATCAACTTCCTCGTTGTTAATGAGAGTCTTGTGACCAGAAATATCAATGGTAAGCGTACCGTAATCAAGCACATCAACAGCAATCTCTGGCTCAGAATACGTACGGCGGAACAGTGCGCGAACACGTGCCACCAGCTCACGAGGTGAGAAAGGCTTGACAAGGTAGTCATCAGCACCAAGCTCAAGACCAATAATCCTGTCTTCTACCTCACCTTTTGCGGTAAGCATAATGATAGGCACATTGGAGGTATCTCTGATTGCACGGCAAACGCGCTCTCCAGAAAGCTTTGGAAGCATAAGGTCAAGGATAACCAGGTCAAATGCATGTTTCTCAAACTCTTCAACTGCACTCTGACCGTCGCCAACACCCTTAACAACGTAATTTTCGCGCTCAAGATATGCTGAGACGGCGTCACGGATGACTTTCTCATCTTCGACAATCAGAATTTTCTTCTCGTCGGAAGCCATCGTCTCCCCTTTTCTTTTGCCCTGAATGTATGTGCTTATGGCACATTACGATTATTCATTAATTATTTGTATTCATTCTATCGCTATGCCTACAAATAATCTACAAAGAAAAAACACGAACTGTCACGGAAGCAGGATATCCGCTGGTAGGGTCTTTAACAGTGGAGTAGGTTACAAAAGAATCACAGTTGCCTTCTCGAGCGGGGAATTCTCCGTAATCAACGCTTCTATCCATTGAGTAGAGCCAGTTTGCCGTTTGATTCTGTGTATCAACAAGCACGTAAGAAGCACGGCTCTTAACTATATAAAGGCTACCTTTACCTGCAGCTATTGCATAAGGCTCGCGTTCAATGACGTAAGGATTTTCTCCTGAGGCGGGCAAGATATACGTTCCCATCTTGCCCAAAAGACCGCCCGAGTCATAACTTGCTTCAACAGACACAATGAACTTATCGTCTACGCGACTTGCTACAAAAGGCTTAACAGATTGAGGCATAACAAGCTGGTCAACCTTGGTTTTGAGGTTATCGCCCAGCAGGTATGCCGTAACGCCATAATAGGTACCCTCAGAAGCACGGACTCGAGGAGTAAGGGTGACTACGCCCTTAGAGATAGACGGTGCAGTAGCAAATCTACCTGGAGATTCAACGGCATCCGTTCCTTCAGAATCGACCTACACGCCACACGTAGCAGTGAGAAGACTCGCGGGTTTTCTCGCCCGAAGAAGAAGGCTGGACAAGCCAAACCACCTTATCGTCTCCGCAGGCAAATGGAGCCGGATCCCAGTTTTTATCAGCCTTTGTAGAGGACCTTTGCATCTCCAGTGAGCTTGCCGTCAGAAAATGGTGCGGCAAGAAGCTCCCAGTCAAAGGTTGTGGTGTCCACCTCAACCCATGCATAAACGGAGTCGGAGCAGCGAACGTCGTAAATTACGGCGGTGGTATTGTTCATCTGAGCCGTAGGAACAACGTCAACAACCTGGCCAGACGTCAGCGAAAGAGCAGAGCCCTTTACCATTGGCGTAGCAGACGCTCCGGCCGTGGTGACGGGAATCCAATTTCCATCGGCTGGATGCAGAACGCTTCCCAAAGGGAGCGTCCAGGTCTGGCTTGGCTGAGCAGCATATTCCGTAGAGCTATAGGAGTCCAGCACGTTTGTGCCAGAAGACTCGTCAAGTACCAGCGGTTTTCCTGCATCTCCCGAGCCTTCTTGATGAGAGCAGCCAGCCGCGATGCTAATTGCACCCGCAACTACGACACCAGCCGCTCCCGTCTTAAAGAAGTTTCGACGAGAAATGTTCCCAAACAGAGCCACGATTTAGTCCAATTCAAGATGCTCAAGACGGTCAAACAAAACGTTTGAACGGGTAAGGAATGCGCGAGGATCAAAGATCTTCTCAAGCTCCTCATGGCTCAGCGTACAGGCTGGGATCTGCCTCAAGAAGCTCCTGGTAGGATGGTCCTTCCTTGCACTGCTGAATATCTGCCCAGACCTTCATAGCGTTAGACTGAACAATCTTGTATGCCTCTTCGCGAGTAATACCAGTGTTTACCAGGGCAAGAAGAACCTTTGACGAGAAGAGCATGCCACGGGTCTTATTGAGGTTGGCCATCATCTGCTCTGGATACAGGACCATGCCATCAAGCAGGAACTCAAGCTTTGACAGCATGTGGTCAAGAGCAATAAAGCTATCTGCCTGGGCAACGCGCTCAGCGGAAGAGTGGCTGATGTCACGCTCGTGCCAAAGAGCAACGTTATCAAAAGCAACCTGTGCGTTTGCCTTAACTACGCGGGACAAACCACAGATCTTCTCGGCAGTAATAGGGTTGCGCTTGTGAGGCATAGCGGAAGAGCCCTTCTGGCCCTTGCGGAATGGCTCCTCAGCCTCGAGGGTATCGGTCTTCTGCAGTGCTCGCATCTCAGTTGCAACACGCTCGCAGGTAGCGGCAACGGTTGCCAGAACACCTGCAAGGTACGCGTGGTGATCGCGAGAAATAACCTGAGTTGAAAGTGGATCATGGACAAGACCGAGTTTCTCGCAAACATACTCCTCAACAAAAGGATCAATGGAAGAGTAAGTTCCAACAGCGCCAGAAATTGCACCGTAGGCAACGTTTTTGCGAGCGTCCTTGAGGCGATCAAGATCGCGCTTAAACTCCCAGGCCCAGCTACCAAACTTCATGCCAAAGGTCATAGGCTCGGCGTGGATGCCGTGAGTACGGCCAACGCAGAGAGTATCGCGCTCCTCAAAAGCACGACGCTTGCAGATAGCAGCGCAGCGACGAACCGCAGCAATGAGCAGGTCGCATGCCTGGGTGAGCTGGTAGCAAAGAGCGGTATCGCCCAAGTCTGTTGAGGTCATGCCATAGTGAACCCAGCGGCTTGGCTTGAGCTCACCCTCTGGAACCTCAGCATCAATATAGAAGCCCATGTTGGTCAGGAAGGCAATGACATCGTGGTTGGTAACAGCCTCAATCTCGTCTACCTCAGCGCGGTTAAACGCTGCGTGCTCACGAATCCAAGCTGCCTCTTCGCGAGAAATGCCAATAACACCCAGCTCAGCCTGTGCTTCGCACGCAAGGACTTCAATCTCCTGCCAAACGGCGTACTTGTTCTCCAAAGAAAAGATGTGGCCCATTTCTTTGCCGGTGTAGCGATCTACCACGATGAGACTCCTTCTGCTCGTAAAAGAAAAGGTCGAGTACCACTATGGTACCCGACCTTTGAATTACCTGGTGGGCCGTTAGGGGTTCGAACCCTAGACCTTGGGATTAAAAGTCCCCTGCTCTACCAACTGAGCTAACGGCCCATTATCGGGCGTGGCAATTTTACCACGCAACTAGGATAGTGTAGCAGTTTACTCCCATGCCCATTGTCCATTTACGAAAATTGGTGTTTCTTTTCCATCCGCAGAAATTCCCCAAATATTCAAATCGTCTGCACCAATCATAAAATCAACGTGCGTAGTGCTCTGATTAACACCGTGGGCCAAGAGCTCATCTGGGCTCATCTCAAGGCCACCCTTCAGGCACTCTGGGAAGCCCATTCCAAGCGCTAAATGGCAGCTAGCGTTCTCGTCATACAGGGTATCGTAGAATAGAATGCCGCTCTGGCGAATAGGCGTGTTCTTAGAGATAAGAGCGCATTCTCCCAGGTACTTGCCACCTTTTTGAGAAACAATAGAAGTCAGAACGTCCTTGCCCTGCTCAGCGCCGTAGTCAACAACCTCGCCGTCTTTGAAGGTAAACCAGAAGTTCTTTAACAATCTGGCCGGCATGAATCAGCGGCAACGCAGAGTGAACAGTGCCGTTTACCTTGCGATAATTTGGCGTGGTGAAAGACTTCCTCAGTAGGAATGTTAGGGAAGAACAATGTTCCGTCCTGGGTCTTTGCCAGCACCGCCCTCCCAAAAGATGTCCTGGATTCATGCCAATAGTCAGGTTAGTTCCATTTGAAGACTCATAACGAAGCTCTTCAAACTGGTGAGAATTCATGAAGCGCTTGGTCTTCTCAAACGTTGCATTGTGGGTCTCCCAAGCACTCTGAGGATCTTCTCCGCTTGCATGAGCAACATCCAAAATAGCAACCCAAAGCCTGTAGATTGCCTCAGCCTCAGAAAGCTCTGGGAAAATTACCTTTGCCCATTCAGCTGCAGGAACACCAGCAATACACCAAACGTTTTTTACCAAAGTCCATGCCGTTTCTAAAGACGTCGCACTCCAGGTTTCTTGCACGAGAAACAGCAGCTGGCTTTTCTGGATCAATACCCTTCAGACCATTTGGATCATCAGACGAGAGGAACAAAAATGCTGCACCCTGCTCTGCAAGGGAGTTAAGCTGCTCAATCTTCCAGCTTGGTGTCTTAGAGAGACGCGCTAGGTCAACGTTTTCGTACATGATTCTTGAGGATTCTTGATCGCCCCAAATAACTGTGACAAATTCTGCGCCAGCCGCATAAGCTGCTCGCTGAACCCTACGGGCAAAATCAGCAATCTCAATTGAAGCGTTAATTACCAGCTGACTTCCCTCAGAAATTGCGCATCCCTTCTTCACAAGAAGCTCAGCATATTTATCAATCTGATCAGACAGTGCATCAAGGGCAATCTTTACCTCTTGGTCTGTCATAGGAATTTGTGCCATGTTGTTCCCTTCAACCATCAATCCTCGTAATTCAAGAAATTAAGCACGCTCTATCAAAGATATATCCAAAATATTTCCGTTCAACTTCTACCCGAACAACCTTCTTCACAACGCCAAATTTCAATCTTGTCCATAAAAAGAGCCCCGAAGGGCTCGTGTCTATCTTTGGAGCGGGCAACGGGATTCGAACCCGCGGATGATGGCTTGGGAAGCCATTGCCTTACCACTTGGCGATGCCCGCAATTGTGTAGATTTTATCACAGTATTTTTTGCCTTTTAATTGCTCTTCTAGCAACTAGATAAAAGTTTGATGCGTTGTTTTCTACCGAGCTGCTCGTATACAACAAAAATGAACCTACACAAATTTTCTTTGTCAGAAATTGGACAAACGCTGGTCAGAATAGGCACAAAATCACTCTTTAGCATGCTCTCCAACGAAAGGAGCGCTATGCAAAAGTACTTTTGGCGAGAAACCCCCGCGCACCACTATCCCACCTCTTATAGACGCCTACTCTCCACCCGACAACTCCACCTTCCTCGGGCAAACTGCTTGGCGGAGACCTTATCATGCCAAGCAGTTTCCCTTCCGTAGGACATGCGGGTCTGCGGTCGCGTCTAGCAGACAGGTTTTCTCGCAAGCCTGAGGCTCCTCCATAAAGAAAAAGACCGGTGAAGCACCGGTCCTAAAGAGAGCTGTTTTGTTGCAATGCGATTAGTTTACGCTGTGATGAAGCGCTGGGTTCTTAGCTAGGCATTCATTGCAAATACCCGTAAAGCACAAGGCGTAAGAGTCAATCTCGCCGCAAGAATCCTTGGTGAGGCTGGTAAGATCCCTTAAAACTGGTCCGTCAACATCAAAGACACGGCCGCACTCATGACACTGGAAGTGGGCATGCTCAGTTGTGGTTGGATCAAAACGAGAGATATTATCGCCGGTATTAACAACCTGGAGCTCGCCTGCGTCAACAAGCTGCATAAGGTTACGGTAAACAGTTCCTAGAGAGATGTTTGGCAACTCTTCTCTTACTGCCGCATACACACTATCTGCTGTTGGATGGTCATGGCGACCTTCCATATACGTACGAATTGCTTCACGCTGCTTGCTGTAACGCACGATAACCTCATTAATTAGTAAGTGTTACTGATTACTGATACGTTAACACTAATTGTCTATATGTTGCAACAAAAGCTCATATTTATGCATTACAAAAACCTCACCACACACAATCTACCTCTGATTCTTCAGTTTGGAGGCTCGTATGTTTATCACAAAATCCTCAAAACCTAAGAAGGAAGCAGTCACCCGGAAGCACTCCCCTGCCTCAGTCTTTCACTTTTGGTTCATCCCTCTGTTGATTGGAGCTCTTCTCCTTAGTCATTTTTTCTTAAAACCTGCTCACAGACTTGCTTTTGCACAAGAGCCCTCTTTTACCGTTGCACAAAGAGAAGATTTTCCTGGTAGACAACAAATTCCTATGTGGACCGCTAGCGACGGTACGTATCTCTACTGTGGAGATGAGTTCAATCACTATGGCGCCTGGCCAGGAGCAACTGGAAGTGTAATTGACCCGCAGTCTTATACAAATCTCACCTCAGCTAACGGCGCTCGCGGTGGAACGTATACCGCCGAGCAGCTTCGAGCTATTGACTACATCATCTATCACGGAGCAACTGCGTCCCAAGAAAAAGACGTGTATGGCTATACAGGCTGGAAGGCGCGAGCCATCACGCAGTTTGCGCTTTGGGCAGTTATGCGCGGAGAAGCTCATGCTCTTGCGGTAAGCGTTCCTCAGGCAGAGCTTCATCAACCTATTGAGCAGTTCTATTCCGATGCTATAAGCTATGCTCAAAACAACAGCGGCGGTCCGGAGAACGGAGTTGCAAAGCTGTTTGTGCCCACAGGAGACAAGCAAGTTCTGTTTTTCTTTGGGCAACAATCTGGTTCACTCAAAGTTACCAAGAGCTCCCTATTACCTGATGTCACTTCAAATAACGAGCACTACAACCTAGAAGGCGCTGTTTACGGAGTATATTCCGACGAGAATTGCACCAATCTTCTTGGCAGCCTCACTCTTGACGAATCTGGGTCTGCAACGCTCGATGAGCTTCCTGTTGGAACGGTATACGTAAAAGAAATCACTGCACCAAAGGGCTTTCTTCTAGACCCTGCGGTTCACACCGTAGAGATAAAAAACCAGGAAGAGAGCACTCTCACGGTTACCGACACTCCTGTCGGAGACTTTAATCTACGCATTTCAAAACAAGACTTTGACCACAGTACGAGCCTCAGCGAAAACAATCATTCCGAGCGACAAAGTGCTTCTCCCCAAGGAAACGCAACACTGCAAGGTGCACTTTTTAAGGTGACCTACAGCGGCTCCTCTGAAACCACGCTTAGAACATGGGTTTTCTCGACCGACGAACAGGGTTTTGCCTCGTTTGACGTAGAGCATAAGGTTTCTGGAGATGACCTTTTTACTCTTGGCGAGAAACCCTGGCTTCCTCTGGGGTATTACCAAATCGAAGAAATTCAAAGCACCTAGAAGGGCTATAAACTTCCAGAACATTCTCTTCAAACCTGGAAGCTATCAAGCCAAGACGGAAATCTATTTCTGGACAAATATCTCTAGCGGAAAAGTAAATCCCTTCCTCTGAACACCTCTTCACCTTTAAAGACGAGGTAATAAAAGGAAGTCTTAAGATCAAGAAAATTGGACACACTTCTCTAAATTCATCCGATGGTTATTCTGAAGCAGAAGAAATGCCAAGTTTAAAGGGCGCCAAAATTGAACTCACCAATAACTCCGCTCAGCCCATTTTCTACCAAGGCAACTGGATTGCTCCGCACGAAGTTGTCACCACAGTAGAAACAGACGAATCTGGAGAGGCTGCTGTTAAAGACCTTCCCTTTGGCTCCTACTCGCTTAAAGAGGTGCTGGCTCCAGCAGGTTACTCTCTCAACAAAGAATGGAACCCAACGGTTACCCTAACTTCTGAAGAGACCGTAGAAGTTCCCGAGCTCATTGATGAAAGAATTTCTCTACAAACGATGCTTGTAGATGCTGCAGGATCAAAAAATCCTGAATATGCCGAGAAACTCAATCTTGTTGATCACATTAAATACGAGGGTCTTACCCCAGGAGAAGAGTACGAAATTACCGGAGAGCTCTATGAAACAAAACAGCTCCAAGAAGGTACAGCAGAGCCCATCGCTCGCGGAACTGTCCGCTTCAAAGCTCCTACCTCATCGGGAGAAGCTGCGGTTCCTTTTTCTGTAAGGACTGATTCACTTGAAGGTAAAGAAGTTACTGCCTATGAAACAATCTCAAAAGAAGGTGAGAAAGTTGCTTCGCACACCGACAGTCACTCTAAAGCCCAAACTATTCGTGTGACGCCCTAAGCCCCATCTTCCTGGAACAGCAGATAATGCCTACGCAGTTCCCCTTTTACTTGCCCTTGGCAGGATCGGTACTTATTGGATGTGTCCACTTATTTGCAGCAAAAATTAGACGTTCTTTTTAGTTGAGCAACCTTGCCTATACGCAAAAAAAGAAAGGGCAGAAATCTCTGCCCTTTCTTAAAAACTTACTCTAGCTAGTGACTTGTTCGTTTATGAGCGTCTAATAAGCTCAGTAACAAGAGCCGCGGCATCGGCACACTGACCAGCGTTAACATTCTCGCGAACATCAGCGGCGGTGCGGCTGAGTGCAGGAAGTCCATCCTCGTTTAAGCCCATTAAGGTAACGGAACGAACTGAATTCTGCATTGCAGGAGTTGCGTCAGTGGTTCCCCAATCAAATGCGCTCTGCTCAACATCGATATGAAGATCAGTTGCAATAGTAGAAAGGAGTCGAGTCATTCTACGGTCAGCACGGCGAACGTTACCAATTCCCTCATTCTTAAGAATGGAGAGTGAACCAGCACCAACGCAGTCAAGGTTAATCAAGAAAGCACCGCGAATATCAGTTCTGTGCTTTGCGAGGAATTCTCTCATGCCTGCGTGGTCAAAATCAGATGCTCCAAGCGCAACAAACCAAATGTCATGTGCAATGAGCTCGTCATCAGAAAGTGAAAGAACAGCATTACGAAGATCATCCTCAGAAATAGCGGCTGCATCCACAGAGTCAGTCTCTTCACGATTCTCAGCAGATGGAGCTGCGCCGCCCTTCCAGTCATCCGATGGACCGTCGTTGTGACCGAAGAGTCTAAAGGAACGACGCTTTGCCTCAGGAGTCTTTGCGTCTTGCGCCTCTGTAAGTCCCTCATCAGCTGAAATAGTGTTGAATGGGCTCTCTGCCTCTGGAGTTGGCGCAAATGCCTGAGTTGGGACATAATGAGGAGCTGGCTCGGAAGATGGAGCCAGTGGATCAACGGCATCGCCAGAAGGATCAGGAAGATCAAAGAGGGACGCACGACGAGCAAAATCGTTCTTAGCATGGAGCTCATGTGTTGCTTCAGGCTGTACCTGCGTTGCATCTGCATCTGCGGACTCATGAACCTGCTTCATGGTTGCATTAAGCTCATCGTCAACAGAATCATAAGCAACGGTGTTGTCAGCAGCAGCATCCTCAGCCTGCTCATCTTCTGTTGTTGCATTTACAGCCTCTGCAACATCCTCAAGAGACGCAGTCTGGCTTGCACCAGTAGTGTCATAAGCAACGTAGCTTACTTCACAATCTTCAGGAAGAATACCCAACGAATTAAGAACTTCCTCGCCGTGACGGACACCCTCTACCTCATCAGGCTCTGGAATAAGTGCGGCAGCATCTCCTGCAAAGTGATGAACGACCTCAGGACGATGACCGGTAGGACGGACATTCTCGAGAATACCAAGAAGAGCTGCAACTGAAGACTTGTTATTGTTTGCGCCAATGGTACAAGGTGCAAAACGCTCTGCAATAGTTGCAACAGAAAGAGCAACAAATGGAAGAGCTGCAAGAATACCAACAATCCAGAAAAGGACACGGACTGGATCAGGAAGGAAGCGAAGAATCTGAACAAATGTAGCAACAAACACTGCAACTACGCACCAACGCGAATACTTCTGTGCAAGAGGCACGTACTTTGCTACAGGAGACTCAACAAGGAAGTTTGTATGTGGGGAGTCATAGTGAGCAACGATGACGATTGGACGGTTGCCCTTTGCAACAAGCTCGCCAGTGGCCTCGTGCTTAGCGACAACGTTCTGGCTTCTGATGGAAGATCCAAATGAACCAAGCATGTCATTACCAAAGTATTTGAGGCAAGTAAGAGCACCAAAGCCAGCAACAAGCAAAACACCAAAAGCAATAAGTGCTGCATTGCCAGTGCCTGCAAAAATAACGCCAATGAAGAGGAGGATTAAATAGATTGAATAACCAAGACTCTTAATAGACTTAGCATCAAATTCTTCAATGGTTGCCTCAAGCCCGTGAAGTTTCATTTCTTCAGCAATGCTTTGAGCAGCCTGAAGCTCCTCTTGGCTACCGGCAGGAGCAATATCAATCTGCTCGTCTAGATAGTCAACATAGTCATGTGTAATGGCCATACTGCGTCCTTCGTTGGCATGTCTTCTGACAGGTTTCAAACATACGTCATTAGTATACGTCTTATATCGAAATGTAGCTGTTAAAGTGTATTTTTACGTCCAAATTTAGAAATTCTGCACTAAATATCAAAAACTTTCGTATATGTTTAGAGAGATTTGAGTTCAGGTAGTAAAAAGCGGGAGGTGGATATGGCTTCAAATAATCAAACTCTAGGCAACAACGAGCTAGGTGCCTGGAGGATTTTCTCGCTATTTATGCTGCTACTCCAAAAAGGACCTTTGCCCTCGTCGGAGATATATGCGGCGGTTTACTCGGATTTATCTACTGATTCTGCTTCAAGAACGTTTTCAAGAGACCGAGCTGTTCTAAAATCACTCGGATTTGCAATTACTGAGGTAAAAACAGGAAAAGAAAAGTCATTCTATCTTTCGAACTCAAATTTCTTTGATCCCTCGTACGACTTAAGCGCTGAAGATGCCAATCAGCTGCTTGTTATCTGCAGCGCAGTTCTCACTGATACAACTTTTGTGTACCAGGAGGAACTAAGAAACGCACTTTTTAAAATTGTGGGCAACTTTTATTCCACAGATTCAGACAAGTCAGGATGCCAAAAACTCAATGCTTCTTCTCAAAGCAAAGTCTTTCCTGTTCTCTATGAGTCACTCAGCTCTAAACAACAGGTAAAGGTCACGTATACAAACTCGCAGGAACAGGTTAAACAAAAGGCATCTTGGTATTCTGGACTTCTTTGTTTCGCAGGGACTTCTGTACTTTGTGGCTCAAGATTTTTCGTCCAACAGTAAGACTGCTTCGATCAAAACTTTTCGCATTGACCGTGTCTTAGATGCTGCAATTCTTAAAGATGAGCTCTTCTCCATTCCGAAAGATTTTGATTCAAATGACTACAACCTGCTTGATTTCCAACTCGGATCGCAGGCTGGCACTCTTGTTGCGTTTGTCCCCAAAAACATACTCGCTGCTTTTGAGCATTTCTCGCAAGGTCAAGGCGATATTGAGCTTCTCCCCAATGGAGCTTTATGGACCGTTGCCTACGCCCATGAGGACGCTGCTTTATCTTGGATTCTTGCTCATGGATTAATTCCAAGGTCTCCAGAGTCTCTTCTCGCAAAATGGAAAGAGTCTTTAAGTGAGGTTGCCAATGGCCGTTAAAAACACCTCTTTTGGAAGAAAAAACATTTCTTCAGCCGTCTACAAACTTGTGTTGCTTGCCGCTGCATTGAGAGATTCTTTTGACGCGGTTGAATCAAGCGCGGTCCAGTCGCGGTTTGGCATCTCCTCAGAAGAAGCTGCTATTCTGATGGAGCTCTTGCAGCTCACGGACGAGAATGGCTATCTTCCCCTCCCGCTTACGGGAGACCAAGATACTTTGACACTCGTTGGAGAGTCGCCCTTTAGAACCCGTAGGCTTGTTTTAACGGGCGAAGAAACGTTAGCGCTTAAAGAGGCGTTTACAACACTTGCTTTGCCCCAGGAAAGCGTATTTTGGAAACTTCTGAAGGCTCCATATACAGCAAACTCTTCGTCAGATGATTCTTCAGGTTCACGTGTCTCTAAAAGTCATACTAAAGAAGTGGACGCATTCCTCACCTGCTCAAATGCAATTGCGGAGTCACGAATTATTTCATTTGAGTATCGTTATGAGATGACGTTTGTGGAAACTCAAAGCAATAAAAAAGCTGCAATCAGCCAGAGAAACGTTCTTCCCTATCAATTGTCCTACGGAGAGAACGGCTGGCTTATCGAGGGAATAGATTTAGACCTCGAGCAGCAAAGGGTCTTCAGAGTCAATCGCATGAGCCGCATTGAAGCCTGCTCCGCTTCATTTGAGCAGCTCAAACTTGCAGAAGACGTAAAAGAATCTGCAGTGCAAGAAAGATCTCAGTTAGTAGAGCTTGTCTTCCTTGATAAAGGTGCGCTTACGCACTATTCGTGGCCAGGCCTCAAAACGATTGGCGGTCAGCGTAATGCAACGGAGATTAAAGCAACTATCCCCTATTATGGCGGAACATGGCTGCTACAACGGCTACTTGCCCTTAAAGGGAAAGTGACAACCAAAGACCAGGCCGTGACGCAGGCAATGCGCGCCTATGCTGCATCTCTACTTGATGCAGAAGAGCAACTTTAAGCCAATTAGGCAGCTGTTAGCGCTGCTACGCGTCGTGTTCTTCTCGCCATTTGGCAATTTGGGCGGAGATATCTTTTGTCGAGACGCGCTGGTAGTTCTTGTTGGGCAATGACTTCAAGAACGAGCTGCCATATCGCTTGGACACTAGTCTGGAATCGGCAAGCACCAAAACGCCCTTATCCTCAGCACTCCTGATAAGACGACCAGCAGCCTGCTTGGTTGCAATTACCGCCTCTGGCAGAGAATAGCGCCACCACGCACGGTCTTCTCGCGCCTCACGCTCTTTGACCAGCGGTTCATTAGGGCTTGCAAACGGAAGCTTAGGGATTACTACGCACCTCAGCGTATCTCCCGCAGCGTCAAAGCCTTCCCAGAACGATTTAAGAGCAAACAGCGAGAGGTTCTTTTCGGCTAGGAACTTTTCGCGAACGCGTCGCGCGGAAGAAGATCGCTCCTGGCAGGCAAGGTTAAGGCCATGCTCACTCAAGCGAGGCTCTAGCGCTTCAAAGAGGCGCTCCATATCGCGTCTGTTAGTGAAAAGCGTCAGCACCGAGCCGCCCATCTGAACGTGTACGTCGTACAGCAGCTTTTCCAGAGCGTCCAAGTAGCCCGGGTCTGTTGGCGCAGGCATATCCTCAGCCACAAAGACGCCCATATGGTTCTCGTAGTCAAAGCTTGACTCTAAGTGCAGGCTCTTGTGCTCAAAGGAGCCTCTATCCAGGCCAACAGCGTGCTCAAAATGAGAGAAATCGTCTCCAACAGCAATGGTTGCTGAGGTGAACACAACAGAATGCGTCTCCGGCAACCACTTCTCTGCCAGCTCTGCTCCAATATCAAGCTTTTCAGCCATAAGGGCCTCAGAGCCAATGTCGCGTTTCAATCTGGTTAGCTTGGCTGAATAGACGTAGCTCTTGTCCGTTCCCTCACAGATGAGCTTCAGTGAATCCAGAAGGGTACTCAAGAAGACCCCGGCATCACTCAAGTTGCTTGCAAGATTTGGTGCCGATGCGACAAGCGCATCGGTGGCTTTTCCCATTCGAAGAGCAGCTTCTTCAAGAGCAGAAAGAGCGATGGAAGCGGTCTCTAAGACTTCTTTCCATTCCTCTGTTTCTCTTACTTCGTCGTTAATCCAAAGCTGAAGGGAGTTATAACCACCATCACTTTTAGCCAACGGAGCCAGCTCATGCACAGTGGCCATAAGGTTGCCCATTGCTGCCATGGCTCGCTGAACTGCGGCAGCAGAGCGCGTGAGAAGCCCGGTGAGCAGCGTAGAGTCCTCAAGGTTGGCAGCGCCCACCATGGCGGCGTGAATAGCGCCAGACTTGATACCTCCAAGCAGCTCAAAGCCGTTTCGCATCTCTTTGGCAGAGATCTCTACTGCCCACTGACGGCGAGCTTCAGCTTCAAAGCCATGAGCCTCGTCAATTACCCAATGCCTAATAGGAGGCAGAATTTTACCGTCAGCAGCAACGTTTCTAAGCAACAGAGAATGGTTGGTCACCACAACATCTGAAGATCCAGCGCGTTTACGAGCTCCATGAACAAAGCACTCGTGAGGGTAATATGGGCACTTGGAGCGCAGACACTCTGCGGCCTTGATGGTTACCATCTCGCGTGGAACTGAACGCCAACGAATACCCAATGCATCCAAGTCGCCGTCGGCTGACTGGCATGCGTATGCATAAATAACGGCAATTGCGGTCAGCATGTCAGACGCGACGCTATTGCTAGAGCGACCTTCTTGGTCGATGAGCGTCAGTGGAAGCTCTTCAAGAGCAGCTCTATCAACACGATGCAAGCACGGATAGTGCTCGTACCCCTTTAAGCTGCAGAAACTCAATCCATTAGGAAGCGCCTTCGCAAGCGCTGGAAGATCATGCGCAACAAGCTGATCGGTCAGTGCGTTTGTCTTTGTAGCAATACCTACCGTAACATCGTTTTTCTGCGCAAAGAGCACCTCAGGCAGCAAGTATGCAATTGACTTGCCAATGCCAGTTCCGGCTTCAAGCTCTCTATGCGAAGAAGTGACCAGCGCATTTCTAACCTCAACAGACATGCTTACTTGCTCGCTGCGCGTTTCAAATTTGTCGTACATCTGTGAGACAACGCCCGGCTTAGCAAATGCCCGATGAATCTCGTCTTTAGAAATCGGCAGCATAGCAGGCGTCTCTGGGTCATCCGCATCCCTTCTCGCCTTTGACTTTATGTCGGCAACAAGCTGGCTGCGAATGTCCTTGAGCGAGAAAAACGTGCCCGAGATTTCTGCATCTGCAAGTTCGGCGCCTGTTGCATCTTTCTTTGCGACACCGCGCTGAACTGCTTCTTCTTCCTTCATTTGCGACAAATACGAGAAGATTGGCCTAAATGTCCACTCCACTCCGTCGTGCATTGACGCCAATTTGGCGAGAAGCCCGCGGGGCAGATTCATAAGTCCCAAAAGCAAGATGCGCCACATGCCGCAAAGGGCATCTACGTCGTCACTTGCACGGTGGGTCACCTTCATGGTGCCAAACGCTTCAGCCATGCTAGAAAGCTTATGCGAGGAAAGCCTAGGTAGAGCTATGCGTGAGAGCGACAGCGTGTCAATCCAGGTATCGGAGACTGAGGTTCCACCAGGTACCCGCTCAATAAACGTGCGGTCAAAGGTAGCGTTATGTGCCAGAACTGGAAGCCCGCCAACAAACTCTGCAAGGGCAGCAACGGCTTCTTTTGCGCTTGGCGCGCCTTTAACGTCTTCATCGGTAATTGAGGTCAGGGCTGTAATTTCTTCGGGAATTGGACACCCCGGGTCAACAAACGTCTGAAAGCGCTCCACAATCTCTCTGCCGCTCAATTTAGCAGCAGAAATCTCAATAAGAGAGCATTTCTTAAAGGACAGACCTGTTGTCTCGGTATCCAAAACAACAATGTCGTCCTCTAAGACGTCAAACGACTCATGCTCCGCCCTCTCTGCAAGCTCCAAATATTTTTTGCGAACTGCAGAGGGAGTACCAGGAAGAATGAGCTCTTCTAGTTTTTGCGTAGCGCTTTTAGTGCTGGTCATAACCTACTAATCTACTGACGATCCTCAAGCGCAAACTCAATAAAGCGAGTGCAGAGCTCAGGGAAATCAATGCCACCGGTACGAGCAGAATCTGGCAGCAAAGAACGTGCGGTCATACCAGGAATGGTATTTGTCTCAAGTACCACTGGCACGCCGTCCTCCGTAACAATAAAGTCACTACGAGAAACGCCGCGGCAACCGAGCGCATTGTGAGCCTTAATTGCCAGCTCCTGAGCGCGTGCATACACCGCAGGCTCAAGACGAGCAGGAATTACATGGTGCAGAGATGCGGGCTCGTATTTTGTCTTAATGCTGTAGAACTCATCGCCGGTAACAATCTCAACGATTGGCAGAGCGGTTGGGTTCTCATTGCCAATAACAGGAACGGTAATCTCTGTTCCCGCTATGCTCTCTTCAATCAGAATGCGCTCACCCTGTTCACCTGCAAGTTCTAGTGCAGCAGGAAGCTCTTCTCGCGAAGTGACGCGTGTAACGCCATAGCTGGAGCCGTTGCCAGAAGGCTTTACAAACATAGGGAGTCCAAGGTCCTCAATAGCTTGTCTACCTGCTCATCTGTAAAGACGGTACCTGCAGGAACATCAATTCCCTTAGGCGTTGGAACTCCTGCCTGCCTATACATAAGCTTTGACAGCTCTTTTTCAGTTCCCATAGCAGACGCGAGAACGCCAGAAAACGTGTAAGGAATATGCAGAATCTCGAGAAGACCCTGGATGCAGCCATCCTCGCCAAAACGACCGTGCATAGCAACGTATACGACGTCATAACCACCCTGAGCAAGGGTAACTACAAAGTCTTTTTCTGCAACATCTAGCAGGTCAACACTGGTAAAGCCAGCCTCTTTAAGTGCTGCTGCACACTGCTTGCCAGACTCCATGGCAATCTCATGCTCGTCTGACCAACCGCCTGAAACAACTGCTACATGAAGCTTTTTGAGCTCTTCACGTGTCATTTCCGCTCCTTCAGATAAGTCTCCCATAGGGTAAACTCTAGTAAACGTATTTCTTCTAAGATACCGCAGATAGCTTAGAAGAGTTGGAGAAGGACAAAAATGCAATCAAATAATACTCTTGACGGCACAAACACCACGGTTGACGGCGCAAACACTTCCGCACCTGATTCTCGTCCACAGAAAGCTGCCGCTAAATCCGACCTCAGAAGCCTTTCATCAGAGCAAATTCTTGAGCTGGTGACTTCACTTGGCCAGCCAAAATTCCGCGCAAAACAAATTGAGGAGTGGATCTGGTCTAAAGGTGCCACCTCTTTTGATCAGATGAGCAATCTTCCAAAAACATTGCGAGAAGAACTGTCTAAGCAGGTAACTCTTGCTGGTGCTGAGCAAATTGTTCGTCAGGTTTCCGAAGATGGAAGCCGTAAATACCTGCTTCGATACCCTGATGGCACTTCTGTGGAGTGCGTTGGTATGCCAAGCGGTAACAAGCTCTCAGTCTGCGCTTCCACGCAGGCGGGCTGTGCCATGGGCTGTGCTTTCTGCGCAACGGGTGCTGCTGGCCTCACTCGTTCCCTTTCGGCAAGCGAAATCTATGAGCAGGTTATGCATGTCCGTGCCGACTTTGACACACGCGTTACCAGCGTTGTTCTCATGGGCCAGGGCGAGCCTTTCATGAACTACGACGCCACTCTTGCAGCCATGAGACGCCTCAACTCACCCGATGGAGCTGGCATTGGTGCTCGCCATATCACGGTTTCTACCTGTGGTGTTATTCCAATGATTAAGCGTTTTGCCTCTGAGCCAGAGCAATTTACGCTTGCCGTTTCGCTTCACTCCGCAGTTCAAAAGACACGCGATTCTCTTATGCCGGGAGTACGTAAGTACTCGCTTATTCACCTGTACGACATTATGGGAGAGTATGTCGATAAGACCGGTCGTCGTCCAACGTATGAGTACGCGCTGATTAAGGGCGTTAATGATTCCGACAATGAGCTTGGTGCCCTAAGAGACTTCTGTCGAGGAACACTCTGTCACGTCAACATCATCCAGCTTAACGAGATTGAGGGCTCAAAATTCCATCCTACTTCCCCTGCTCGTGCTCAGGAGTTTGTAAACAGCCTTAACTCTGTTGGTGTTGAAGCAACTATTCGTCTTTCTCGTGGATCTGATATCGATGCAGCTTGCGGCCAGCTTTTCCAGAAAAGGAATGCACGCTAAACAGCACTTATAGAGATAGTGCTCATATAAGAACTATTCATGCTTTTAATGAAAAGAAGGGGTCCCTTAGGACCCCTTTCTTCTTAGTTCATATATAGAACGTATGTTCTAATGAATTGCGTTTAACCATTCTTTTTCCACCCTCGCTTGGTGAGAAAGAATGTTTTTCGCACTTTTCCTATTACCGCTATCTGAATAGTCATCAAGAATTGCATCGAGAGCTCTTCTCGATCTTCTCATCGCATGAAGAAAACTTTTCTGTGCCTCTTTAGTCAGCAGAGCATGTTTAGCGAGAAAAGCTATTCCTAGTAATGAGACACTGGATATAATCGCAAACTTTTTCTTCATTATGCTTCTTTAACGTTTGAGAGTTTTTCCACTAGAGCAGCAAGTTCATCCTCGTCATTGAATTCGATTTCAATCTTATTCTTGCCACGGACATTTCGTACTTTAACTGGGGTATCCAGAGCAATCCTTAATTGCCTTGCTGCGCGCTTATATGCCTGTGGGGTTGGCTGTCTTTTTGGTTTCTCAACATTTGTGACAGAAAATAGTGGAGCAAGATTTTCTGTCTGACGAACCGACAAATTCTCTTCGATTACTCTCTGGGCAAGCTTAATTCTTCCTTCTTTTCCGCTTACAGAAAGAATTGCTCGAGCATGTCCGGCACTAATGCGCCCCTCCGCCATCAAAGTTTGAACTTCTGTTGGAAGGTCCAGCAGACGAAGAGTGTTTGTAATTGCAGACCTAGACTTGGACAAAACCTTAGCTAAATCATCTTGGGTCAAGTTCTCTTGTTTGATTAACTGCTTATAGCCTTGAGCTTCTTCGATTGGACTCAGGTCAGATCTCTGTAGATTCTCAATCAGAGCAAGCTAAATACTTCCTCATCGGAAATTGCCTTAATTACTACAGGAACTTCCTCTAATTGTGCAAGCTTTGCAGCCTGAAAGCGTCTCTCTCCAGCAACAATCTCATAATGATCGCCCTTCTCACGAACAAGAAGCGGCTGGAGAATACCGTTTTGCTTAATAGAGTCACTAAGCTCAGCAAGTTCAGCTTCATCAAAACGCTTACGAGGCTGGTCTTTATTCGGCTTAATCTTCTTCACGGGAAGTGTTGTAGCCTCTTTTTTATTACCGACCTCTGCATCTACCTCGCTAAAGAGAGAGTTGAGGCCCTTACCAAGTCCTGATTTTTTAACCACGACGATTCACTTCCTTTGCAAGTTTGTTGTATGCAAGTGCGCCCATACTGATTCGGGCATACATGGTTACTGGCAAACCATGACTTGGTGCTTCTGCGATTTTGACATTTCTTGGAATAAGCGTCTTAAATACTTTGTTACCAAAGTAATTTGAAACCTCAGTTACAACCTGCTTAGATAGGGAAGTTCTGCTATCAAACATGGTCATTACTACACCAAAGATATCAAGATCCGGATTGAGCTGCTTTTGAACCATTTCATTGATTCAACAATCTTAGTTACGCCCTCTAGTGCATAATATTCGCACTGAATTGGGATAAGAATGCTATTTGCTGCAACTAAGGCATTAATTGTTAAAAGACCTAGTGATGGAGGGCAATCAATCAAAATGTAGTCAAAATAGTCTTTAACCTGGTCAATTGCCTGCTTTAATATGTTTTCTCTTGATTCCACGGAGACAAGTTCAATTTCTGCACCAGCAAGTTGAATGGTAGCAGGAGCAATAGTCACGTACTTTTGAACAGTTTGTTGTAATACGTCTTCAAGAGGTGTTTCGTTGAGGATTACA